>JACXTT010001823.1_pt1 | contig 34812 bp, 31 predicted proteins | sample 9270951 | NCBI WGS metagenome assembly JACXTT01 (sample SAMN15532306, study PRJNA645909) | rock metagenome | isolation source: weathered quartz diorite | place: Puerto Rico | collected 2017-06-21 | reverse complement strand
GGCGCCCACCGATAGGCGAACCGAATGTTCTCGATTACGTTGATTATCGTTTTTTCCCTGGTGCTCTTCGTGTACTGGTTCCGATATTCCTGCCTGCTGATCCTGCAGACCCGGAGTCCGGAGAGAGCCGGGCAGACCAGCTCCGCGCGCGGACTGAAGTTCTTTGCCGTGGAGCAGATTCTGAGCCAGCAGAAGGACAATTTGGGCGACCTGGACCGGCTAAACCAGGATTTGTGGAGCGACTTTCGGACGCTGCGGTCTGCTCTTGGTGCCCAGGATCTGGGCGTCGACCCGATCGAGCGCCGCCTGCTGATGCTCGATTACCGTTTGATGCATCTGTGGTTCGTGGTAACCCGCCGGCTGGCGCCGCCCCAGGCGCGGAATGCCCTGGCTGAGATGGCGCACGTGGTAGGCTACTTTGCCGACTTCCTGCGTCCCGCCGCCCGCAGCGCCCGCGCGTAATCGAGTCGCACGTGGCGCAGACACTCGTGTCTGCCATGCCGAGACTCATCTCGGCACTTTTCGATCAAAGAGAAATCTCGCCACAAGCAGCGACGGAGCGTGGCATGGCGAACGCCAAAATCGTCGCGGCCCGCAAAGATTTCCACTTTTCGAAGCCTACCTCAGCTTCCGCTCCTTCAGCCAGGCAATCAACGCGGCCGGATCATCCGAGATAATGGCGTCGACCTTTGCCGCGACGAGCTTCTCCCAAGTGGCGGGCCCATTCGCTGTCCAAGGCACCACCTGAATGCCGGCAGCGTGTGCGGCCGCGACCTGCTCCGGCGTAACCAGCGGATAGTGCGGCGACACGATGCCCGCCCCCGCGTCCCGCGCAATCTCCACAAAACCGCGGCCCCCCTTCTCATCCAGGGCCGAGAGCCGGATGCGCGGCTCCAGCTTTTTCATGACCCGGAGAGTGCGGAAATCGAAGGACTGGAGGATCACGCGCGACTCGAGCCTGTGCTTGCGCACCTGCTTCAGCACCAAGTCGACGAACTTCTCCGGTGACGGAGTCAGCGCCGGCTTGTCGGCGAAGATCTTCGTCTCGATGTTGAAATCGAACAGTCCGCGAGGAGCCAGCGCGAAGACTTCATCCAGTGTCGGAATGCGGGTTCCCGGCACGGGCTGCTGGCGGGGATACTCGGGATTGCGGAGCGAACCGCAGTCGATCTGGCGGAGCTCGGCGAGCATAAGATCCCGGATCGGTCGGCCAGCGCCGGGTCCCTGGCAAAGCTTTACCGGAACGACGGGATCGTGCGAAACGACCACGACGTCGTCTTTGGTGACGGCCATATCCAGCTCCAGAACGTCGACGCCGGCGGCGATGGCGTACTCGAAAGCGGGCAGCGTGTTCTCGGGCCGGAGCGCGCGGGCGCCACGATGTCCATGGACCTGAGTACCAGCAGCGTAAGCGGACAGACTCATAAGGACGAGACCGGCGAGCAATCTCACTCGATTAGAATAACAAGCGGGAATTCCCACATGATGACAGACTCTTCCGATTCCAAGGTCAGCCGCCGCGACTTCGCACGGGCGGCGAGCGCCGCTACCGCGCTGAGCTACAGCCGGGTGATGGGCGCTAATGACCGCGTGCGCATGGGCTACATCGGCCTCGGCAATCGCGGCGACCAGGTGCACGACGCGTTCCTGGAGCACGGCGACAACGTAACGGTCGCCGTCTGCGACCTGAAGGAAGAGTACATGGACTTCGCGGCTGCCAAATCACGCGCCATGCCGAAGAAGTACAAGGACTACCGGCGGCTGCTGGAGGACAAATCGGTGGATGCTGTCTCGATCGCGTCGCCGGACCACTGGCACGCGCTGATGTTCGTGGACGCCTGCCGGTCCGGAAAGGACGTCTACGTAGAGAAGCCGCTGTCGCTTACCGTGGCCGAAGGACGGCGCATGGTGGAAGTGGCGCACGAGACCAAGCGCGTGACCCAGGTGGGAATCCACCGCCGGTCGTCGGCGTTTCTCAAGGAGGCGGCGGATTTCGTGCGGTCGGGTGGAATCGGGCACGTCACCGTAGGGCGTGCGTACCACATACTAAATCAGTGGCCGAAGGGCATCGGCAATCCGCCCGATTCACCGCCGCCGAACGAGCAGGAATGGGAAGCCTGGCTTGGTCCCGCGCCCAAGGTCCTTTACAACCCAAACCGTATGTATTACAACTTTCGCTGGTTCTACAACTACTCCGGCGGCCAGCTCACCAATTTCGGCGTGCACTATATGGACATGATGCGCTGGTGCATCGGCAAGGAGTGGCCGAAGGCGGTGGCCGCAATGGGCGGCCGGTACGCCGTGGAAGACAATCGCGAGATCCCGGACACACTGGAAGTGATGTGGGAGTTCGAGGGCGGGACGATGCTGATATTCAGTCAGTACAACGCCAACGCCGCGCCGGGCAACGTCCAGGGATCCGAGATCGAACTGCGCGGCACGAAAGGAACGATGTACCTGCACGGCAACCGCTGGGAAGTGGTGCCCGAGAAGGTGACCGATCTGGCGACGTTCCCACGGACGCCGCTGGACCGGGTAAGCGAACGGTCCTACCAGCCGTCGAGGAAGGCGGCAATGGAGCCGAAGTCGGCCAACGGAAGCCAGGATACGGCGTTCCACGCGCGTAATTTTCTGGATTGCGTAAAGAGCCGCGGAGTGTGCAACTGCGACATCGAGATCGGGCACCGCTCCACGGCGGCGACGCTGATCGGCAACATCGCGCACAAGACGCGCAGCTTTCTGGAGTGGGACGGAAGCCGGGAGAGGTTCACCAACAGCGAGGCCGCGAACAAGCTGTTGAGCTACAAATACCGCGCGCCGTATAAGCTGGAATAGTGTGCATTAGCAGAATCCTGAAAGAGGCTATCTGGTCGCCTCCCGGCTCGCTAAGGGTCCGTGCTTTGATCTGTCTCCTTCTCTGTGCGCCTTCCTACGCCCAGCCGCAAATCTCCGGCGAGCGAATCCGCGCCCACGTGAAATTTCTGGCGAGCGATCTGCTCGAGGGGCGCGGCGTCGGGCAGCGCGGCGGCGAGTTGACCGCGGAGTATCTCGCCACGCAGTTTGCGCTCGCCGGGGCCAAACCGGCCGGGGAAAAGGGCGGGTACTTCCAGACGGTTCCGCTGGCGGGAGTGCAGACGCTGGCCGGCGCGAAGATGTCGGTGGGGGCAGTCGAATACCGCTGGCTGGAGGATTTCGTGGGCGGCGACCGCCGGCAGACGGCGTCGGCCGATTTCGAAGGAGAAGCCGTTTTCGTGGGCCACGGAATCGTGGCTCCGGAGTTTCAGTGGGACGACTACAAGGGCATCGACGTGGCCGGCAAAATCGTGGTGCTGTTCACCAATGAGCCCGCCTCCGACGATCCGAAATTCTTCGGCGGACGCGCGCTGACCTACTACGGCCGCTGGACCTACAAGTACGAGCAGGCGCTGCGGATGGGCGCGGCGGGTTGCCTCATCATCCACACCACGCCGACCGCGGGCTACGGCTGGGAAGTGGTGAGGAACTCCTGGGGGCACGAAGATTTCGCCGTGGAGCTTGCGGCCGGGCAGCACGACCTGGCGTTTGCCGGCTGGGTCAGCGAGGAGGCTGCCGGGCGTTTGCTGGCGCCGTCCGGCAAGACCGTCGCAGAGTTGCTGGCTGCCTCCGAGTCGCGCGAGTTCCGTCCGGTGAGCCTGGGCGTGAGGGTCCGCATCGCCTTGCAGTCCAGGATCCGCAAGATCCGGCCGCGCAACGTGATAGCGATGGTGGAAGGCGGCGACGCGGCGGCCGCGTCGGAATACGTGGTCATCACGGCGCATTGGGATCACCTGGGGATCGCGTCCGAAGGCCTCGGCGACCGCATCTACAACGGGGCTGTGGACAACGCCACAGGCTGCGGAATTCTGCTGGAGATCGCGCGCGCGTGGGCCTCGTTGAAGGAAAAGCCGCGCCGCTCGGCTCTGTTCCTGGCGGTGACGGCGGAGGAGAGCGGGCTGCGCGGCTCCGAATACTTCGCTTCGCATCCGCCGCAGGCGCCTTTCCGTATGGCCGCAGATTTTAACTACGATGCCATCTATCCGTTCGGGCGAACGTCGGACATCTCGGTGGCCGGCGCCGAGCGGACAACGCTGTGGCCGCTGGTGCAGTCTGTGGCGCAGCGCTTGGGACTGGAGATCCAGCCGGACCCGCGCCCTGAGCAGGGTCTCTATTACCGTTCCGACCATTTCTCGTTCGCGCGCGTTGGGGTGCCGGCGTTCTCGATCAAGCTGGGATCGAACTTTCCCGGGCGGCCACCCGCGTATGGCGCGGAGAGCTTCGGCGAGTACAACACGAAGCGATATCACCAGCCGTCGGACGAATATCGCGAGGACTGGGACTTCGCCGGGCTGGAGCAGATGGCTCAGTTCGGATTCGCGTTGGGAGTGGATACGGCAAACGCGGCGCGGTTGCCGTCGTTCAATCCGGACGACGAGTTCGTTCCGACGCGGGAAAAGAGTCCGGCGGGGAAAATTCGGATCGCGCAATGAATATCCGGGTCCGGAACGCGGAAGCCGGGGATGCCCCCGGCATCGCGTTCATAGTCCGCGAGGCGTTTCCCGGCGCGGGCGAGGAGCAGGTGGCGCGGCATTTGAGCACTTGCCTGGAGGAAGCGAACCATCTCGTGCTGGTCGCTGTGACCGGCGACATTGAGATTGCCGGATACGTCTCGGTCCACTGGCTACCGTATTTGTTTCTCCCTGGCCTGGAAGGTTTTGTATCGGAGTTGTTCGTCCGGGAGGCAGCGCGCGGCCAAGGCGCGGGACGGATGCTTCTGGCTGCCGTGAAGAAAGAGGCCACCCGGCGCGGATGCACGCGTTTGTCGCTGCTGAACATGCGCGACCGGCCGTCTTACCAGCGGCGGTTCTATTCGAAAGACGGCTGGACGGAGCGGCCGGAAGCTGCCAACTTTATCCTGCGCATACCCGAGTCGCCGCGGGCGGGAGAAGGTGCATGATTTTTCCGGACGAAGCGGAAGTGGCCCGGATCAGCGCCATCCCGGACGCAGCGTCGCGAAATATGCTAATCACGAAAGCCTATGCGCATTTGTCAGCGGAGGCGCACCGGCGGCTGCCTGGGGCGGCGAACTGGTGCACGTTCGCCACCTGGGCATCCCGGCAGGCGGGCGTGACCATTCGCCACGAGGACTTGGCGGAAGCCTTGCGAATGCGGCTGCGCGCTTCGGAAGTGTTCCGCGGGCTGGCGGCTAAGATTCTTGCCGCGATCGAGAGAAGCCAGGTCGACCTGGTGGACCTGGTAGTGAAGGCCATCGCCGATCTGGGGCCCCTGCGGCGGTCCGGCGAGTCGGTGGCGAACGGCAATCGGAAAGTTTTCGAGGAGATCGGAATGCAGTTCTCCCGGTTCCTGACCCGATTCCCGGATTTCGGCGCGATCACCGACCGGGAGATGGACGAATTTTGCGCAGCGCTCGCAGAGGGTGATGCTCCGCGCGGGCAGGGTCTTCTGCGAGACGCGTTCCGCGGATACCGCGCGGCGGCCCGATCGAGGGGCGTAGAGCGAGCGCAGTTCGTACTGCTGGCAAATTTACGGATCGGGTTCCACGAACAAACACGCCTGCAACAGGACATACAGGCCGCGCTCGACGGCGCGCTGCTTGAACCGGGGGATCTGACCGCTTTCCTTATGGGGGTCCTGGGAAAACGGCAGCGCTGGAATGCGCGAATGCTACGGCGCTTGCTGCCATGCTACAGGACGCCGCTCGAGAAACTGGCGACGCGGGTTGCTTTCGAGGTACGCACGGTGGTCCGGATGGTGATCACCGACCATCTCATGACGCTGCGGCTGGCCGGCGACGATCTGCTCCGCCTGGGCCAGGACCTGAGCCGGCCGTTTCCGGCGGACTTGCGGAGCTTGTCGGACTCGAATCTGGTGAAACTGCTGGAGGACATCGATCCTACACCGGACAGTGAAGCCGCTTCGGGCGCGCTGGACTGGGCGGATCTACGGGAGCGGATGCATTTCATTTGCGATCTCTTCCGCGCTTACCAGGAAGATGAGCGGTTACTTGCGCCGCCGTTCGGGGAGGACGCACCGGCCGGTTGACCGATCAGCGGCTGCTGAACAGAGCCAGCAGCGCCTGATTGTCGATGACGAAGCCAACGAAAGCGAGGCACATCTCGTCGTTCGTGCCTTCGCCCCAACGGACGGGAATCAGCGGGTTGTTGGGGTTCTTCGGATTGTTCTCGGAGTTGTCGTACACCGCGGTCACGCGCAGGACGTCCGCGGGCGCCACTTGGACCGGATTCGAGAACGTATAAAAACCCTGCCAGTTGAAATCCCAATCGTCGATGTAGATGAGCGGATCGACGGTCCCGTTGATGTGTTGCAGGTCAACCTTGATCTGACGGCCAAGCAGGTGCATGTGCGGCGCGACCGTAATGAGCTGCCCGGGCAGCATGATCTGAGTGGCCTTCACCTCGATACCCGATTCTCCGGGTGGCAGCACAAAGCGGTCGTTGACGATCGGTACGTTGATCAGCCGCTTATAGTCGCCGCCCACCGGACGGAACCAGAAGCCGAGCTGGGTTTGATCCTCCTGCACGCGCCCGCTGGGGTGATAGTGAACCTGCATGACGATGCGCGAATTGCGGCGCAGGCGCATGCCGATGCCATCGGGAAGATGGTGCGCGCGGGCTCCTGGAGCCCAACCGCCGAGCAGGCTGCCGATGTTGAGATTTTTCAGATTCGGTCCACCGAAGCAGGTGTAGCCGGGCTGACCATCCTTGCCGTCCAGAGCTTCGGACTCGCCGCTGTCGTCGGCGAAGACGAGCACGTGGTGCACTTCCTGCTTCGCGCCGGGCAACCCCTGGACGGCGCTCAGCATGCGGTCCTCCGTGAGGTTCGTGGGCAAGACGAAGCAGCGGTAAGTATCGGCGGCGCGCTCGGGCGGCGTGTACAGCGGCATCGCCAGAACAAGGTCGGGGTCGCCCAGGTCCCACGGAGAGTCCTTGGCGGCGCGCGGCTCGGGAAGGTCGGCGGGATCGCCTTGCGGGGTTCCATTGGAGATCCAGTCGAGGATCTGTTGGCGCTCTTCAGGAGTGAGCCCGAAGGCTTCGCGGAAGGAGTTGACGTCGGGGTGCGGCTTCCAGGGCGGCATGCGGCGCTCGCCGACGGCGCGTGCGATGTCGGGCGCGTAGGTGACGGCGTCATCGTAGGTCATCAGCGCGAACGGAGCGATGTCGTTCGGCTGATGGCAGAGCTGGCACTTCGCTTGGACAATGCGGGAGATCTCGCGAGTGTAGGTGACCTGGGCCGAAGCCGTGGTGAGCAAAGCAAACAGCAGCAGTAGCCCGATACGCATAAACCCCTGGAGACGCCTTCCCCAGTATATCGTCGCCAAGGCGGGGCAGGGTGGCTACTACCCTGCCCGGCCCGTGCGGTAAAACACACAGGCGAGAACGCCTGTCTCACAGAGTCAGACGGGATTGCGGCCCTGGATCACGCGGATCAGCACCATGATGACCGCGATCACCAGAAGCAGGTGAATGAACCCGCTCAGTGTGTACGAGGAAACCATTCCCAGGAGCCATAGAAGCACCAATAGAACTGCGATTGTCATCAACATGAGTCTTCTCCTTTCCCCAGTGGACCATTACCGGTTTTCCGCCGGTGTCCGCGAGCTCATCGATCCGAGCGGCGTGCCGATGATCTCGCCTGATACCACAAGCTCAACTCGCCGGTTTCTCTGGCGTCCCTCAGCGGTTTGATTACTTGCCACGGGCTGCGACTTGCCGAATCCAAGGGCGGTGATGGAGCCGGCGGAAACACCCTGCTGAGTAAGGTAGTCGCGCACGGATTGGGCCCGCCGCTCGGATAGCTGCTGGTTATACTCATCGCCGCCTACGCTATCCGTGTGCCCTTCGACTTCGAGTTTGAGGCCCGGATGGGCCAGGGTAATCCCGGCGACTTTGGCGAGTTTCTCGCGCGCACCCGGCCGCAGCGAGTGCCGGCCGGTGTCGAACAGCACGTCTGACATGTTCACGATCAGGCCTCGAGCGCTGTCGCGCGTTTCCAGGATCAGATTGAGCTGCCGCAAAAGCTGGGCGCGCAGCTCTATTTTCTCGTTCTCGGCCCGCTGGGCGTCCAAACGAGCACGTTCTGCATCGGCCTGAGCCGCCTGGCGGGCGGCTTCCAGGTCGGATTTCTCGCGCGAAATCCGGGCCGTCTCGTTTCGGGCGGCTTCAGATTCGCGCTTCAAGCGTTCGGCTTCGGCCTGCACCTGGGCACGCTGGGTTTCCACGTCCCGCTTCTCCCGGGCCAGGCGGTCGGCTTCGGCCTGTGCGGCAAGGCGCTGTTCGTCGGCCTGGCGGCGGCGTAGGGCCTGGCGTTCGGCTTCCGCCCGGGCCCGCGACTCGCGATCGGCGGCCGCGGCCCTCTCTTCGGCCAGGTGTTCCTCTTCAAGCTTCTTCAGGGTGATGATTCGGGCATCCTCAGCCATCTGGACGGCTTCCCGTGCGACCGTGCCGATGGGCTTTTTTCCGGCCTTTCCGAGCAGGTAGCCTTCGGCATTCTCGAGGCCGATCCGGGCCTTCTGGAATGTGTCCGGCGCATACCGATCCGCTCCGATCCACTGCGCGATGCGGACGGCATTACGAGCCTCGTGCAGTTCGAGGGGAGTTCTCGAATCCAGCCGGACCGGACGAAGCTCCGCGGGATTCACGTTGAGCACATAGCCGCCGCGCGGAAGCAGCTCGTACTTGGCGTCGATCTGCTGAATGGTTCCGGTAGTGTCGTTGCGAACGAAGTTCTCCATCACCACAACGTCGCTAGGCTGCGTGACGGCGAAATACGGCTCGGCGGTGACGATCAGGCCGAACGACTGGAGCTCGGTGGTGGCGTTTAGCTTACTTTTGCTCCCGTTCAACAGTACTTCGCCCAGGTTGGTGGCCCGTCCCTCGGGCGTCACGGCCCACATGACATAAGTCAGATATTCGGGGCCATATTGCGATGCCGGCCGCAAGTGTTCCATTTCGGCGTCGACTTTGATGACGCCCTGCTTGCTTTCGACCTTGGCTTCGCCGCGGGCATCCGGCATCAGAACAGTACCGCGAAAGTCGATGTACGTGGAGCCGCTGCGGTGGTGGTAGTTGATGGCCTTCGTCGTCCGCGAAACCACGGTAACGCGATAGATTGGCATGGAACCGGATTCCGGGCGCGGCCCAGCCTGTTGCAACGGGCTGGGTGCCTGCACCGGCTGAGCCGCTATACCGCAAGGCAGCAAGAGCAGACACACCGAGGGCAGGCATAGTGGTAGCTTCTTCATGATTCGACCGTCCTTTTTGGGTTTGGAAGTTTGCTGAGCTTACCGCTCAGTGCTAGCTTTTGTTTTCCCTGGGCGAGTACTTGTTCAGCAGCTCAAGCAGTTTGGCCGACGCGGCCGGCGGCGCGATACCCTTGGTGACGATTTCACGGTTCTCCAGCTTGCGCCCGTAGAGAGCCTCATTGCCATCCGTGTCCTGCCGCAGCGTAGCTCCCTGCAGAGAGAGTCCAGCGAACACGCCGCGCGACCGGGACCAGGATAAGATCTCGGCGGACAGCTTGGCGTCCGTCTGAGCCGTGGCGGTGCGGCCGACCGGGCCGGCGGCGACTTCACCCTCTCCGCCCAAAGTAAACTGGCTGGAGAGGAGTTTCTCCGCGCCGCGGGCGTTCATCACCAGCATAACCACGTCAGTCTCCGAGCCGCCGATCTGGAAGCCGACGCTTCCGCCTTCGACACGAACGGCTCCGGGAGCGGACCAGCCGGCGTTGTTTGGGTTCCGGCACGAAAGATAGCCTTTTCCATACTTGCCGCCGATGATGAAGGCGCCTTTCTTAAGGCCGGGCACGATCACCACGCAGTGAGCCTTTTCCAGCAGGTCCTGCGGAATTCCTTTGTCGGGAGTGGCCATGATCTCCGAGAAGACCGCCGTGGCTTCTTCCAGGCGGCGGACCTCGGCCGGATCCTTGGCGTGCAGACCGGAAACCGCCAGGGGAGCGATGACAGCGGCCTGAGCGATGAGACGTGTGATTGGTGTTCGCATGTTGTGTTCCCTCGCCAGTGGAAAAAGCAATTGCTCCGCCAACTGATGGGAATCAGTCACTTCGGGCGGGTTTGAACAGGGCAAAGCGGCAAGAACTTCGTACTGGGGGTGTAAGAACTTCGCCCGGCGGCTTCAGGAACTGCCGAATTCCAAGGAGATGCGGAATGGCCCCTATTGTGCTCGGATGGTGCCAATGAGGTTGGTGCCCGTCGGCCGAGTAGGCTGATGTTCTTGACCGGCGAGGTTGGACTATGAAAAATCGTACACTGCTGGTGGCGAGTTCAGATCCGTTGGATCACGATCAGATCGGCCAGATGCTTGCGCCCCTGGGGTGGGACGTTCGGGCCGCGCGATCCTGTAGGGAGGCGCGTACGCGCCTGGAGGAGCGCCACGCAGAAGTGCTGATTTGTGAACGGGACCTGCCGGACTGCGGCTGGGCGGAGCTTTGGAACGCCACGCCGGCTGCGCCTGTACGGCCGGTCTTCATTGTGGCATCGGACTGCGCTGATGTTCCCCTGTGGGCATCGGTGCTGGGTACTGGCGGCTTCGATATCCTGGCCAGACCGTTCCTCGTGACTGAAGTGTCTCGCGTGGCGGAAGCAGCGTGGAGGGAATGGGAACGGCGTCAGCGGGCACCGGCTGCGGGGTCGACTGAGTCCATCGTGGCATGAGCCTTTTGCCAAACACCGGCCCACTAACTTGAGTCTCAGCACGGCGCTTGGGCCACGGCACGCTGGCGGCGAGTCGAAGGTATCCGAGCGTAAACCGTAAACAATTTCCTCGGGATCTCACGTTCCACATTGAGACCGGCCTGGAAGCAAATTGCCTCGCCGTGGACTTGGCGCCAAGCCAGCACCAATTGCCGGCCACACTCAAAAATACCTGACTCGTAAGGTTGAAATCCCGGCTCCGAATAATACAAGGTCCAAAACCTTGGCGGCGAAGCGCGCCGTGCCGCCTCAGATCTTGCTTTCGAACATGGAGAAGATGCCGGAGAGGACGCTCTGGCGCTTAGCCTGGACGGCTTTGCCCGAGAGCCGCTCGGCCATTTTTGCAATGGCCTTGCCGAAGCTGGTATTGGGAGCGACTGGTTTCCCGTCTAGCAGCGAGCGCTGAATCGACTCGTAATCGTTGGGCAGGAGATCGAAGACGTCCTGATTAAGGGCCGTCTCGATAGCCTCCCGGCCGAGGCCGGCTTCCGAGTTGTAGCGGTTGACCACAAGGCGGATTTTCGAGCGGTCGATGCCGTTGCGGTCCAAGTGGGCCAGCGTTTTTTGCGTAGCGTGGAGTGTCGGCAGTTCGTTAGTGGTGACCAGAATCAGCTCATCGCAGGCCCGCGCCAGGCTCAGCCCCCACTCGCCGTACGGGCTGCGGCTGTCCAGCACGATGCCGCTATAGGCCTGCCGGGAGTATTCGATGATGGGGTACGAATCGTAGGTCTCGGCCACGCCCTCGACGGGATTTTCCGGGGAAAGCACGACGTCGATGCCCTGGCAGGGAGTGACCAGCCCTTTCCAGATGTCGGCGTCGATGTGGTTGGAGTTGGCGAGCGCGTCGATAAAGCTGAAATTGTTCTTGAGCTTTAGCAGGAACGAGATGGTTCCGGTGTTGGGGTCCAGGTCCGCGAGCAGAGTCTTCTGCTGGTCCTTCTTAGCCGACCGCTGGAGCTGGAATGCCAGGCTGCAAGCAATGGTCGTAGCCCCCGATGCGCCTTTGCCGGGCATTACACAGTAGACCTTCCCACCTTCTACAGGGCCGGCGTCGTTGCGGAAGACGGTGCGGCTCAACCGTTCCAGCGCGCCGTGAAATTGCTCCAGAGTGAAAGGGTTATAGAGAAACTCCCGCGCACCCTGGCGGAGGCACCGCAAGATCAGGTTGGGATCGTTGCTGGTGTGGACCGCAATGACCGGGACGCCCGGACTCACCTGGTTGATGTCGCTGATGACAGCCAGGGCATTATCGGTGTTGGACCCAACGTCCAGAAAGCAAAGATTGGGACGCTGCTTGCCAACTACTTCGGTGATAGCACGGTGGTTAGGGTAGTTCTTGAGGTCGATGAGCGGAGCGCTGGGGGTGATCTCCGCCAGAATCGTGGTGACATTCTGGAAGAGGGTCCGGTCCGGGCAGATAAACAGATGTTTCCAATTCCCCGCGAGCCGCGATGTACGAGAGTTGTCCGCCATAGACCTGAGGGTCCGAACTGAGGATCTGTCCTTCTCTAGTATAGATCGGCTTCCTAGGGAAAAGGATGAGGGTTTGCCCTGAGGAAGTGCTGGTACTAAATCTTTCGCCAGGGTGGCCGATAAGCTTAGTGAGGGCCGGCTCCTCTGAGTCGGCCTGCCGACCGGAGCGACCAGCGGATCGGGCCGCGCAACCAGCTAATCAGAACTTAGAGGACGCTTGGGAGCCGTATTTCAAGCGCTGCGCGATTCGTACGTCCGGATCCCAGGAGGACACAAAATGACCAACATTCTCTGCTCCATGAAACCTGCCATTCCGGGTGGGATCGAAAAGACTGTGATGCTCTGCGAGAGCCAGCCGCTTACAAGCGAAGGGATCCGCCATGTGCTCAGTTCTTCGGCGGAATTGCGAGTAGCAGGCTGCGCCACAAACCTGGCGGCGGCCAGCGATATGATCCGCCAGCAGCTGCCTGCTGTCGTATTGATCGACAAGGCCTTCGGCATGGCGCCGATTATGGAATGGCTGAACAAACTGCGCTCCGACGGCTTCCGCGTAGCGGCCGTGGTATGGGGTGTTTCGATTAGCGAGGCCGAGGCGCTCCGTGTGGTGCAGGCGGGTGCGCAGGGAGTAATCCGGAAAACCGCCGAACCGGCCATGCTGGTGGAGTGCCTGGAGCGGGTGGCCTCAGGGAAAACCTGGATGGAACAGGCGCTGTTGCAGGAATTAGCGCCCTCGCATCGAAATCCACGCTCCAACCTGACTCCCCGCGAGCACCAGGTGGTCGAACTGGTAGAGCAGGGGATGAAAAACAAGGAGATCGCCCAACAGATGGGAATCCGCCCGGGGACGGTAAAGATCCATCTGAAGCACATCTTCGAGAAGACCGGCGTGCGCGGCCGCTACGGGTTGGCGCTTTCCGGACTCAAGGAGAAGGGCTTCCTGCAATATCCGACGGTTTAGGGGACTTGTTCGCGGGCGCCTTGAAGCACTTGCTCGCGGATGCCCGGAAACAGGCTATCCTGAAGAACGGTGCCTGTTCGTTGCGGGATCTCTCTTCTCTTCCTATTGTTGATGGCTCAAGCGGCCGGACCGGCTTCCCCGCCGCCGCTGATGGCCGTTCTGGCCGATGAACTCGACCGGAATTTTCTGGTTTTGAAGGAAAAGGCCGACCCGAAGCCGTATTTCATGTCGTACGAGGTCACCGAAACCGAATCGGCCCTGGTTTCGACCAACCTCGGCGCCATCAACTACTCCAGCCAGTCCTTAGGCCGGTCGCTCGACGTTACCGTCAGGGTGGGTAGTCCGAAGCTGGACAATTATCACCGCGTGCGTGGCGACCGCGTTCAATTCACCGCGGGGGTTCCAGTGCCCATCGACGAATCCCCCTCAGCGCTCCGGCGGAGGTTGTGGCTGGACACCGACCGCACCTACCGGCTGGCGGCCGAGCGCCTGATCAAGGTTCGCACCAACCGCCAGGTAAAGGTTAAGGAAGAAGATTCCTCCGACGACTTCTCGGTGGAAGAACCGGTAGTGGCGTCCCAGCCGGTGGCACATCCTAAGATTTCGCTCGACGAGTGGTCCACGCGTCTGCGCCGGATCTCGGGAGAATTCTCGCGGTACCCGGAATTGCTGAGCGGTTCGGCCACTTTCTCCGCTCAGCGCGACACCGGCTACCTCGTAAACACCGAGGGCACCCGCATCTCGCATGGGCGACCCTTCCTGCGAATCGTGCTTGGGGCCAACGCGCGCGCTGCCGACGGCATGGATCTGGCCGTCGGGGAGAGCTTTGAAGCGGTGGAGCCTGCGGATTTGCCGGACGATCAGAGGTTGCTCGAAACCGTGCGGCGGCTGGCCGTCGAGCTGACGGCGATGACCAAAGCCCCAACGGTGGAGCCATTCGTCGGCCCGGCGATTCTGTCCGGCCGCGCTTCGGGCGTCTTCTTTCACGAGATTTTCGGACACCGGATCGAGGGCCACAGGCAGAAGGACGAGAGCGAAGGCCAGACTTTCACCAAGAGCGTGGGCCAGGCGGTGCTGCCCGAATTTCTTTCAGTGATCTTCGACCCGACCCAACGCAAGTCCGGCAAGACGGACCTGAACGGCTGGTATCTTTTCGATGACGAGGGCGTACCGGCGAGGCGCGTTCCGGTGATCGAGCACGGAATTCTCAAGACCTTCCTGATGTCGCGCTCGCCCATCGACGGCTTCCCCAAGTCCAACGGCCACGGACGGCGGCAGCCCGGCCTTGAAGTGGTCTCGCGGCAATCCAACCTCCTGGTCGAATCGGCGCGAAAAGTCTCCGACGCGGAACTGCGCAAGATGCTCATCGAGGAAGTCAAGAAGCAGAACAAGCCGTACGGCCTGTATTTCCGCGAGATCACCGGCGGCTTCACCACGACCTCGCGGGCGGGCCTACAAGCTTTCAAAGTGATCCCGCTGGTGACCTACCGCGTCTACCCCGACGGGCGGCCGGACGAGCTGGTGCGCGGCGCCGATATCGTAGGCACGCCGCTGGCCAGTTTCGCCAAGATTCTGGCCACGTCGGACCGCGCGGAGGTGTTCAACGGATTTTGCGGCGCCGAATCCGGCAGCGTACCGGTTTCGGCGGTCTCGCCGGCGATCCTGGTGAGCGCGATTGAAATCGAAAAGAAGGCCAAGGCCGACGACCGGCCACCGCTGCTTCCGGCGCCTTCCGACGGCCGCCAGCCATGAGCCGCCTGGCCATATTCCTGGTGGTCTCCGTTTCGTCGGCCTGGATGGCCGCAGGCCCACATCCGGCTTCGCCAACGCCGGCTGCTCAAACGGCGCCTGCTCCAACGTCGAAAGATCAGGACGATCTGATCCTGCGAGCAATGCGCGAAGAGGTGGCGCGGGCGAAAAACCTGCGGCTGGAGAACCTGGAAGGTTCTTACTACGTAGAGGCGCGGCTGGAGGACACCTATTCCTACAGCGCCACGGCCACGCTTGGGGCGCTGCTGCGGTCCGGCGGAAGCCGCGTGCGGCTGCCCCGCGTGGAAGTGCGCGTCGGCGACTACAAGTTCGACAACACGAATTACGTCGGCAGCGGTTTTTCCGGAGGAGGCGGGGACGCGCGTGTTCCGCTTGACGACTCCTATCTCCTGCTCCGGCGCCCGTTCTGGCTCCTTTTCGACCGCTCCTACAAAGCCGCCGTCCAAACTATCGCCCGCAAGCGCGCCGCGCTGAAGAATTTCAACCAGGCCGAGCTGCCCGAGGACTTCGCCCGCGCCGAGCCGGTGCGGCTGGTGCGGCCCCGTCCAGTATTCTCGGCTGGCGAAGAGATCTGGAAAGCGCGCGTGCGAACGCTTTCGGCGGTGCTGCAAAAATATCCGGCCGTGCTCCAGTCGCAGGTCGAAATGGATTCCGCCCTGGGCATCACCTACCTGGTGAATTCGGAAGGGACCGAAATACGGGAGCCGGAGGAGTTTGTGGTGGTGCGGGCGCGCGGCTCCAGCCAGTCTCCGGACGGAATGATCCAGCGCGACGCGGTGATGTTCCACTCGGCCGACGCGGCGCACCTTCCAAGCGAGGCCGAGATGGCCCGCGAGATCGGCAAAATGGGAGAGACGCTCACCGCGCTCGCCGCCGCGCCTTTGGGCGACACGTATTCCGGACCGGTGCTGTTTGAGCGCGACGCCGCGGCGCAATTATTCGCCCACATGCTGGGCAAAAACCTGGTGCTGCTTCGCCGTCCGGTGATGGAGCCGGGGCGCGGCGGCGGGTTCCCCTCGAGCGACCTGGAAGGGCGGCTGGGCTCGCGTATCCTGCCCGAGTGGATGGACGTGGTCGACGACCCGACTCAGACCGAATGGCGCGGACGCCCCCTGATGGGGCATTACGCGGTGGATACCGAGGGCGTGATTCCCAAGCCGCTGACGCTGGTGGAGCACGGTGTTCTGAAGAACTACCTGATGACGCGGCAGCCCCTGCGCGGCCTTTCCGGATCGAACGGCCGGGCGCGGATGCCCGGATCGTTCGGCGCGCGTCAGGCCTCCTTCAGCAATCTTTTCATCCGCGCGGGCGAGACCGTTAGCCCGGACGCGCTCAAGAAAAAACTGATGGAGGCGGTGAAGGCACGCAACAAGGAGTACGGCATCCTGATCCGGAAGCTGGACTATCCCTCTACCGCGGGCGTGGATGAGCTGCGGCGGCGCCTTTCCTCGTCCAGCCAGTCGAGCGCACGGCCCGCGGCGCTGCCCCTGCTGGTCTACCGCGTCTACGCCGACGGAAGGGAAGAACTGATTCGCGGCGTGCGTTTTCGAAACCTCGCTGTGCGGTCGCTCAAGGACATCACCACCGCGTCCGACGAACAGTGGCGCTTCGACTTCCTGGACAGCAACGCCCCGCTGGCGCTGGCCGGCGCCGGCGGCTTCGTCACCGAGTGCACGGTCGTGGCCCCGTCGGTCCTGTTGGACGATGTGGAGCTGGAGCGGATCGAGGAAGAGTTTCCCAAGGTTCCGGTCGTGCCGCCCCCGCCGCCAAGCTAGCGCCCACGTATGATCCTGTTCCGCTACGTATTCCGCGAGGTGCTCTCCAGCGCCGTGCTAGGAGCGGTGCTGGCCACCTTCGTCATCTTCCTGCAGGGGCTGGGAGCGCTTTTCGCGCTGCTGCTGAGGGCCTCGGCCAAACCCGAAACCGCGCTCTACGTGCTGGGAATGGCGGTGGTGCCGGTGCTCCCGCTGACCGTCCCGTTCGGCGTGCTGGTGGGGATTCTGATCGGCCTCGGCCGGCTGGCAAGCGATCACGAGATCACCGCCCTGCGCGCGGCCGGGGTGTCGGGACGCCGCCTCGTGTTTCCGGTGCTCTGCTTCTCCCTGTTGGCCGCCGGGGTTACCGGCGCGGCCGCGCTCTGGCTGGGCCCGGCGGCGATGCGCGAAACCTACCGGACCATCAACCGGCTGGCGCCCGACCAGTTGACGGCGGAGATCATGCCGCGGGTCTTCGAGGAGCAGTTCTCGAACAACAACACGATTCTCTACGTCGAAGACCGCCCGCCTTCCGGCCCGGTCACCGTCTGGAAGAACGTTTTTATCGCCGACCTCACCAAGCCGGAGGACCGCACCAGCGGCCTGAAGGAAAAAGCCGAGGGGCCCATGATCACAGTGGCGCGCGAAGCCATCGCGGTGGCTGTGCCGGAGCAGAACCGCATTCAGCTCTCGCTGCGCGACGCCCAAACGCACGAGGTGGGCCGCGACGGCGTGGCCTACGATTCGTCCTATCCGGTGGGAGAGCAGACGCTGGCGATGCAGCCACCGTCGGAGAAGAAAGCCACGGCGTTTCGCGACATGGCTACCGGGGAGCTGCGCGGCTACATCGCGGACAATATCGAAGCCCGCATCGAATGGCACCGCCGGTGGTCGCTGCTGCTGGCCTGCCTCACCCTGGCGATGGTGGGGATTCCGCTGGGAAGCGCCACTCGCAAGGGAGGCCGCTCGGCGGGCTATGTGACGGCCATCGTGCTGGCTTTTCTCTGCTATCACCTGTCCTCGATCAGCCTGATCGGGCTGGCCAAGCAGAGGACGCTGCCGGTGGAACTGGCGGTCTGGCTGCCCAACGCCGTGTTTGCCGTGGCCGGCCTGCTGCTGATCGGGCGGATGGAATCGAGCAAGGCGTTGGATCTGATCGGCGCGGTGCGGGAGAGCATCCGCGCGGCGGCGCGGAAGCTGCGGCCGTCAGAGCGCCTGGAGGCGGCGGTTCCCGCCGGCTCCGGCGGGCGCTTCTCTTTTTTGCTGCTTCCCCAGATCGTAGATACCTACATCCTGCGCCAGTTCCTGTTTTACTTTGGGCTGCTGCTGGCTACGCTGGTGCTGTTGATCGAGGTTTACAATTTCTTCGAGCTGCTGGGCGACATGGTGCGCAACAAGGTGGCCATGACCCGAATGTTCGAGTACCTAGTCTTCCTCACGCCCAAGCTGATTTATGACACAGTGCCGCTGAGCGTGCTGGTGGCGGTGCTGGCTACGTTCGGAGTGCTCTCCAAGCACAATGAGGTGACCGCGTTCAAAGCCACTGGCGTGAGCGTGTTCCGGCTTTCGCTGCCGGTCCTGCTGGCGAGCCTGGTCCTGAGCGCCGGGCTGTTTGCCTTCGACTATTACTACGTGCCCCAGGCCAACCGCCGGCAGGACGCGATCCGCGCCGAGATCAAGGGCCGCCCCGTGCAGACGTACCTGCGGCCGGACCGCAAATGGATCCTCGGCGCCGGCGGGTCGCGCATCTACTACTACCTCCACTTCGACACGAACGAAAACATCATGGTGGGCGTCAACGTGTACGAACTGGACCCCTCGACGTTCCGCCTGAAACGCCACATCTCCGCCGAGCGCGCCCACTGGCAGCCGACGCTGCGGAAATGGGTCTTCGAGAACGGCTGGCGTCGCGATCTGGCGCGGAGCGGCGCCGGGCGGAAAGAAAAGGACGCCTACGAGCCGTTTCAGGCGACTACCTTCGCCGAGCTGGACGAGCCGCCCAACTACTTCCTGAAGGAAGTGAAACAGGACAAGCAGATGAATTACTGGGAACTGGACCAGTACATCGGCGACCTGCGGCGCTCCGGCTTCGACACCATCCGGCTGCAGGTCCAGTTCCACAAGAAGTTTTCGGTGCCGCTGTTCGCCCTGATCATGGCCATGATCTCCATCCCGTTCTCGTTCCTGGTCGGCAACCGCGGAGCGATGGCGGCCATCGGCATCGGGCTCTCAATCGCCATCGCATACCTGGCCGTAGCGGTCTTCTTCGAGCAGGTCGGCAACGTCAGTCACCTGCCGCCCGCGGTGGCGGCATGGTCGCCGGACGCGCTGTTCTCGCTGAGCGGGATGTACCTGCTGCTGCGGATGAGGAGCTGATGAAAGCGCCCAAGGTCTACTAAAACGCCCGCCGCCCGCCAAACCAAACAGCGGGCGGCGGGCGTGTCTGGCATCCAGAATTCTTAAGCGCAATCTAAGCGGCAACCCGGTGGTGCGAGTCGAAACCCGCATCGGCCTGTTTCAGGGCCCGCTCCGCTTGCAGGCGTCTTTCAATCGCCCGCAAAAGCGCTTCCCTGTAGGGACTCACCGGCATGGCAAGCGCAACCTGCAACCGGTACAGCGTAAACGTCAGGTCGCCCGCAGTGTTGTCTTCACCGCTCATCGCCTTCAGCCCTCCGTGGGCGCGCGTCCGTGTTTTCGTCCCGTCCATCCCGCCGGCTGGTGAGCAGGTAAGCCAGCAGTCTCAAATCCAAAGTGTCGTTTAAGAGTACCGTTTCATTTTGAAGAGCCACTCGATTCCGCATATCAAGTCTCCACGGCCATATTGCGAGAAGAGCGCTCCATAGGCAATAGACCGCAAGGTTCAATCTATCCCCATGCTCTTACCTCAGGACCAAAGGGGGAACGTCTAGTACCTTGGTTTGGGGGTTACGCGGCTTTGCCTGAGTGCTCTTGCCTGACTGCATTGGGAGTTGCACCTCGCGCCTTGCGGTGCCAAAGTACGGGGAGCATGTCCGCCGACGGCAAGACTTCGATGAAGGGCATCCTGATCCTGACTGTTGTGATCGGCCTCATCGGCGTGTGGGCGTTCCGCATCTACTGGAATATGTTCCACCTCGGCTGGGCCGAGTGGATCGCCTACGGCCACGCGTTTCTCCGTCAGCTGCTGTGGATGCTGGCCCTGGCCGCCGCCGTTATCGCCGCCGTCGCCGGGATGGTGGCGACGCAATCGCTATTCAGCCGCTGGCGGCGAGTTCGCGCCGCCATCCTCTATCAGCACGCCCTCCAGCCGGTAGCCGCCGAGATCCAGGCCGCCCTCCACGGCCGCTGGGTTAAAGCCGATTTTCTCCCGTTCCAGCAGGTGGATCACGACGACCTGCTGGTCAACGTGCGCAACCTGATCTCCCGCTCCGATCTCTGCATCGTCGTCCGCGGTCCGGACAAATCCTTCGTCGACCACGAGGTGATGCAGGCTTGGGGTCTCGGCCGCGCCGTCGCTGTTATCCGCACTGCTCCCGGTCAAACCACAGGCGACACACAGTTATCCGGCTATCCAGTTCGATCTAGAAAAGCTGCGCGACCGCGGCCACCGCCCCCTGCTTCGCTTCGCGATGTACGTTTGCAACTCCTGGCTGGACACGCTGCGGAATTTTCTGCGCGCCTCGGCCGGCTGGCCCGGCCGCCTCCTCGAAGTCGTCTTGGGCTATCTATTCTTCATCTTGATCCCTGTGAGGTTGGCATCGGATATGGCAGCCGCTTTCAGTACGCGCTGGCAGATCTACGCAGCCATCGCGATGTCGTGGTCCAGCGTCATCATCGCGGCCGCGGTCTTCGCCTACAGCTATCTCAAGACTGTCCGCGAAAGGCTGGTCGCCGTGCGCGTCGCACGGCAAAAGATCCTCACCCGCGAGTTCACCTACGAGCTGCTGTCTGAAGGTCTGAACAATCTGGAGGCTGATCGCGAAATCCTCCGTTGTCTCGAGAAAAAGCCTCTACCGCTTCCTCAATACGACCCGCCCCAAGCCACCCAACCCGCCTAAGTGGCTCGCCTCGAAGCCTGTTGACTGGGCTAATCACCCTATGATATATCATCGGTTGCTACCCGTTTCGCGATCAATCCAAGTTGAGGGGTCACAATCATGAAGTCATCGCGCGTTTCCACACCCATTCTCCTGGCCGCCCTGCTACTCACGGCGGGCTCCAGTGTCCTCGCCCAGTCCGTCACCGGCACCATCAGCGGCATCGTCACTGACTCCCAGAGCGCTGTCGTCGCCGGAGCCGACGTCGTCACCACCAACACCGCCACCGGTGTGGCCGTCAAGACCCAGACCAACAGCGCGGGCGTCTATTCCGTCCCCTATCTCCGCATCGGAAAGTATGAGGTGCGCGTCACCTCGGCAGGGATGAAGGAATCGGTCATCACCGGCGTCCTCGTCGACCAGAACAACATCAGCCGCGTCGATGTCACGCTGGAGCTTGGTAACGTCTCCCAGTCCGTCAAGGTGGAGGCCGCGGCGCCTCTCCTCCAGCAGGAAAGCACCACCTACGACGGCGTCGTAGACCGCAAGTTTGTGGAGGACCTCCCGGTCTCCTTCGGCGGGACCACGCGCGATCCCACCGCCCTTGCCCTACTGGTCCCCGGCGTTGTCGTCTCTACTACCTCCGGCGCGCAGTTCGGCGTCAGCATCGGCGGCGGACGCCAGTTCAGCACCGAATTTCAGCTCGACGGCATGGCCGTCGCCTATCAGGGCGTCGGCCCCGGCGTTCCGCTCGATTCCCGCCCCGACCAGGACCTCATCGGCGAAGTCAAAGTGCAGATCGGTGTGCCCACCGCCGAATACGGCCGCACCAGCGGCGGCGTCGTCCAGTACATCACCCGCTCCGGCACCAATGACCTGCACGGCAATGCCACCATGCTTGTACGCAATACGGTGCTCAACGCCCGGGCTTACAATGCTGCTGTCCGCGGCAAGGACCAGGGTTGGGAGCTGGCGCTCTCGGCCGGCGGCCCAGTCTACATCCCCAAGGTCTACCACGGCCGCAACCGGACCTTTTTCTTCTTCAACTACACCGGCCTGAGCCGCGCTCCCGGCGGCAATCCCCGCTCAACCACGGTCCCCACGTCCAAGCAGCGCACGGGAGATTTCTCTGAGCTGCCCAATCCCATCTACGATCCGACTACGCGCCAACCGTTCGCCGGCAATATCATCCCCACCAACCGCCTCAGCCCCATCTCGCTGGCGCTCAACAAGCTCTTCCCCGCACCCGACAACTCCAACCTGTTTAACAACTACACAGGTCTGACACCCACCTCTACTTCGGCCACGCACTACTTCGCCAAAGTGGATCACAATTTCACCGACAACAGCCGCCTCAGCGCCAGCTTCCGCTGGCAGCACTCGCCCTCCATCCTTGGCCAGGATTCGCCGTTCCCGGCGAACATCTCCAGCAATACGGTGTTCAAGGGTGTGCAGCAGTCCATCGTCTCGCACGATTGGGTGCTGTCCCCGCAGCTCGTCAATCACTTCGCCGTCAGCCAGGAGGGCTTCCTCGCCTCGCAAGATTCGCAGCCCCTCGATCCTTCCACATGGGCCCGCGTCCCCAATTCTTTCGGACCGGCATTCCCCAGCTTCTACTTCCTCACCAACGGCTACGCCAGCCTCGGCACCGCCCTCGGCAACAGCGCCTCCGCCGTCAATTCCGAAAACGACCGCAGCCGTGACATCCAGGATTCGGTGAGCTGGAATCACGGCAATCACAGCTTCAAGTTCGGCGCGCGCTACTTGTGGTTCCAGGCCGCCTCCAACGTCCGCAACGGCCGGAACGGCTTCTATGCTTTCTCCCAGAGCGAAACCGGCCAGGTCGTCACCTCTCCCACCGGCAGCCAGTCCCTGGTCCCCGGTACCGGAAACTCTTTCGCCAGCTTCATGCTCGGCGCCGTAGAGAACGGCACCATGGCCCTTCAGCAGCCCAATCGCAGCCATGTCCAATCCATCGGCCTGTACGCCCAGGACAACTGGAAGGTCAGCCGCAAGCTCACCCTCAATTACGGCCTGCGCTGGGACTTCGAGACCCCGGTCTACGAGCCCGGCGGAATGGTCTCCGCGGTGGATCTCACCGTGCCCAATCCCGGCGCCGGCAATCGCCTCGGCGCGTACGTGTTCGGCAAGGGGCAGACCGGGAAAACCAGCTTCGGCAATGCCTGGTACGGCGCCTATGGGCCGCGCCTCGGCCTGGCCTACACCGTCTCGCCCAGCCTCGTGGTCCGGCTCAGCGGCGGCATCCTGTATGCCCACAACGACAACGGCCGCGACGGCACCGGGTACAATGGTTCCGCTTCCCTCAACACGCCCAACGGCGGCATTACCCCCGCCCTTTATTGGGATCAAGGCTGGCCCACGTCGTTGGTGAGATATCCGCCGTCCCTCGACCCAACGATCCTCAATAATCAAAACGCCAACACCATGGCCGCGAATTCCAACCAATGGTCAAACACGAATTCCGTCCAGCTCGATATTCAGAAATCCTTCGCCCGGGATTACCTCTTCAATATCGGATATCTCGGCCAGTCCATCCATCATCTGCCCAATAACGCCATGAACGTGCTCAATCAGCTCGATCCGAAATACCTGTCGCTCGGAGCGCTGCTGAACAGCAGCATCACCAGTCCGGCCGTAGTCGCCGCCGGCTACGGGCTGCCCTACCCCGGTTTCACCGGCACTCTCGCCCAGGCCCTCAAGCCCTACCCGCAGTATTTCGCCCTCACCCCGCTCGGCGACGCCATCGGAAATGCCAGCTACAACGCACTCCTGGTGAAGGCCGAAAAGCGCTTCTCCAGCGGGCTCCAATACCTGGTTTCCTATACCTGGTCGAAGTCGCTCAGCGATAGCGCGCTCACCGCCACCGGCCGCGCCGGCCCGCAGGACACGTTCAACCGGCGTGTGGAAAAGGCGCTCTCGCCTTTCGACATTTCGCGCAACCTGGTCGTCAGCATGACCTACCAGCTTCCGTGGGGCCCCGGAACGCCGTTCCTGAATAGAGGACTCGCAGGCCACATCCTCGGCGGCTGGGGCATCTCCGGCATTCTCACTTACCAGACCGGCTTCCCCATCTCGGTCAACGCGCCGAACACACTCCCGCTGGGCAACAAACGCCTCGGTGCGGTCTACCTCGGCGGACCCATCGAGACCAGCACATCCGGCCGTGGCAACGTCACGCTCGCCAACGGACTCACGGGGCAAAAGGGCAGTGTCACGCTGAACCGCGCCGCGTTTGGTTTCCCCGCGCCGTTCACCTTCGGCGACACATTCATTCTCCCCAACATCCGCTACATCGGCCGCGCGTCGGAGAACCTCGCGCTGGCCAAGCGCCAGACCTTCTACGAGAAGTACCTGCTGGAGCTGCGAGTGGAGCTGTTCAACGCCTTCAACCGCAAAGAATTCGGCGGCCTGATCACGGATCTCACCAACCCCGCGTTCGGCCAATACAGCGGCACCGGCATCGGCCCCCGGACCGCCCAGCTCACCGGGAGAATCGTCTTCTGAAATGATAGGGCGGGTTTGCGCAATCATCCTCTTCACCGCGCTGACCCTTCGCGCCGGCGATCCAGCCCCGTGCCCCGCGGGGCTGGATCAATATTCAGCCGGTAACCACGCCGCCGCCCAGCGCCTGCTGTCCGACTGTGTCGAGTCCCACCAGGGAACCGCGACCCACGCCCTCTACCTCACTTTCACTTATCGGTCACTCAAGAACTACGACGCCGGTCTCACCCGCACGACAGCCGCGCTCCAGCGTTCCCCGGACGACGTCGATCTACTCTATGTAGCCGCCTGGCTCCGCTACCGCCGCAACGAAACCAAAGACTCCATGGTCCTGCTGAGCAAAGCCTACCGCCTCGCTCCCAAAGACTGGCGTCTCCATCAGCTGTTCGCCCTGAACTATATCAGCTTCGACATGCTCGACACCGCGAAGCTGTCTTTGCTGCAAGCCATCGCCCTCAACCCCACCAACGCCGAGCTCCACTACCAGCTCGGCCGCCTCTATTACACTCAGAACCGCTTCCAGGATTCGATCGGCGCCATGAAGTCCGCGCTCGCCATCGTCCCGGACTACCCGGAGGTTTACGACAGTCTCGGACTAAGCTACGAGGCTCTGAACGACTACAGGCAGGCCGCCGCGGCATACGCCAAAGCCATCGACCTCGACCGCGGCCGCGGTATCCGGGACGAGTGGCCCCTCATCAACTACGCGACGTTCCTCCTCCAGCGGGAAGCGCCGGGCGAAAGCTTGCCTCTTCTGGCCCAGGCTCTGGAGTTCAACCCGGCCTCCACAAAAGCCAATTACCAAATGGGCCGGGCCCTACGCGCTCTAGGCCGGGCGGCGGAAGCCGAAAAATACTTCGAGAATGCAATCCGCTTGGATCCCTCGTTCTCCTCCGCGTACTACCAGCTAGCCACGCTGATGCGCGACCGAGGCGACCGCCAACGCTTCGCGTCTCTCATGGCCCAATTCAAAGCTCTGGTCGAAAAATCAAAATAGTGCAAGCGCCCTCACCCGCCGACCACGCCGCGGCACTCGCCAAAGCCGATCCGCGGCAGACCCTCGCGCTGGCACCACCCGCGCAGAATCACCTCGTCGCCGTCTTCCAGAAAAGCGCGCGTCTCCCCAGTCGGCAGCCCAACCGGCCTCGACCCGCGCCAGGCGCGCTCCAGTATGGAGCCGCGCGACTCCTCGCCGCGGCCGGAAACTGTCCCCGTCGCCAGCAAATCTCCCGCGCGCAGGTTGCAGCCGTTGCTCGTCTGATGCGCCACCATCTGCGCCGGCGTCCAGTACAAATCCCGGGCGTTACCCAGACTCATCCGTACCGGCGCGACGCCCTCCCTGCGCATCCTCGACGAAGCCAGCAGCACCTCCAATGTCACGTCCAGCCCCCCGAGCGCCTGGTCGTCCGTGTCCCAGAGATATTCGAGCGGCGCCGGATCGCCCGGTTCCCTCGGGAAAGCCGAGCTGCGGTACGGCGCCAGCGCTTCGGCAGTCACAACCCACGGCGACACGGTCGTCGCGAAGTTCTTTCCCAGAAACGGCCCCAGCGGCTGATACTCCCAGCGCTGGATGTCGCGCGCCGACCAGTCGTTGACGAGGCAAAATCCGAAGATGTGCCGCGCCGCCTCTCCAATAGGAACAGGCTCGCCGAGCCGGTTCCCTGCCCCGATCAGGATGCCCATCTCCAGCTCATAATCCATCTGCTGCGATGGGCCGAAGCGCGGACCCGGCGCTCCCGCGTCCATCAGTTGTCCCGAAGGCCGGCGTACCGGGGTCCCGCTTACCACCAGCGACGAGGCACGCCCATGATAGGCGATGGGGACGTGCTTATAGTTCGGCATCAGCGGCTGGTCAGGGCGGAACATGCTGCCGACGTTGGTGGCGTGAAATACCGATGCGTAGAAATCGGTGTAATCGCCGATCTCAGCCGGCAGCAGCAGCTCCGCATCAGATATCGGGACCAGCTCGTTCGGACGCGGTTCGGCGTCCTCGCGCAGATGGGCCGTCAGCATGCCGCGCAGCCTCGTCCACTCCGCGGGGCCCAGCCGGAAGAGGTCGTTGAGTGTGGAAAGCGCATGCGGGAATCCGCAGGCCGCCGCATCCAGAATGAAGTCGCCGATCGCGACGCCCACGCGAGGCGCGCGCGCCGGAGTCCGAAACACGCCGTAAGGCAGATTCTCCAGCGGGAAATCGCACCCCGGGCGGTTCGCCGATTCGACCCAGCTCCTCACAGTAAACCCAAATCTTTCAAATCCGCCACCGGTTCTTCAAATGAGCAGGAGCCGAACGAGCGCGCAAAGCCGGACCGTGCCGCCTCGATCTCCATGAAATCCACCGAGTGCCGCCGCCATCCGACGCGCCCCTCGGCGATCCGGAACGCCCGCAGCCAGTCCTCCTCCAGCATCTCCGCGGCTTCGCCGGCATCGAGCCCCTTGTGGACGAACACCGCCGCCAGAAACACGTTTAGAAATCCGTGCATCCGTCCGAGGGGCGAATCCGCCTCATACGTTAGAGGCCGCGTGCAGCGCAATGGATGATGCAGGCCGGCAGTAGCCTTGAAAGCCACACCCTCAGCGGCGCACAGTGCCAAGAAACGGGCCACCTCAGGCGAAGACGGAATCATCTCCGGCGTCGGTCCTCCGGTGCGGATCTTGGCCCGTGCGCCGGCCTTTTTGAGCCGGGCGATATTCCAAGGGAGGTCCTCATCAAGCGGCAGCTCGACGAACAGCTCGACGCCAGGCAAACTGGAAAGCCGGCCCCATTTTGTCTCCAGGGACTCGATGCTCGCCACCGTTGGCTCCGGCAGCGTGGCGCCGAGAACGCTCACCGGCCAGGGTCCGGGAAGCGGGGCCGCGACGCTCTCGAATTCCTTCAGCCGCTCGGCGGTGACGACGAAGCGCCCCAGCATCCATCCACCTTCGCCATCGCGGTGCGCCGCGTAGGCCCGCACCGCCTCCTCCATGGACAGCGCGGCCGGAGGAAACAGTCCGGCGTAATCGATGAGGCTGTTGAGCAGCGCCCGCATCGACCGCACGTCAACTTTCCTCCAGCCAGGAACGCCAGTAATGGGGATCCTCAATGGCCGAAGCCTCCGCACTCACTTTCAGCGGCCGGAAGGTGTCCACCATCACTGCCAGCTCGTTGGTTTCCTTTTGCCCAATAGACCCCTCGTAGCGCCCTGGATGCGGTCCGTGCGGAATGCCGTCCGGGTGCAGCGTCAGAGACCCGTACTGGATTCCTTTGCGGCTCATGAACTCCGAATTGGCGTAAAACAGCACTTCGTCCGACATCACGTTCGAGTGATTGTAGGGCGCGGGAACCGCCTGAGGATCGAAATCGAACGGCCGCGGGCAGAATGAGCAAACTACGAATCCGTCGCCTTCAAACGTCTGGTGTACCGGCGGCGGCAAGTGGAAGCGGCCCACGCGGGGCTCGAAGTCCTCGATATTGAGAGCCCATGGATAGTAGTAACCGTCCCAACCCGCAACGTCGAAGGGATGCCAGGACACCTCCAACTCGGCGAGTGCATTTTCTTTCCTGATGAGAACGCGAAAATCGCCTTTCTCGTCGCGCGGGGCCACAAAACGCGGACGCCGGATGTCGCGCTCCGAATACGGCGCCTGCTCGTTCAACTGCCCGTGGTCGTTGCGGTACCGCCGCGGCGCGCGCACGTAGCCGTCGCTCTCGATCACCAGGAAGCGGTGCGGCCCTTGGCCCAAGCGGTAGCGGTGCAGGATTCCGCGAGGGATCACTACGTAATCACCCTTGCGCAAATCCAGTTCGCCGAACACCGATTCCAGCACACCGCCGCCTTCGCTGACAAAAATAATCTCGTCACCCTCCGCGTTGCGGAAGAAGAAATCGTCGTCGCGCCGCGGCGCGGCCACCGCCAGGTTCACGTCCTGATTGAACAGCAGCGGGATGCGGTCCAGCGTTGGACTTGGACCGGGCGTGAGGTCGGTGGTCCGGAAATGCCGGTGACGGAAAATATACTCGGTCTCGGCATGACAATGGACCGGCCCCAGGAGCGCCGCGTGCCGCACTACAGTCGGCGGATGCAGGTGATACAGGAGCGATGACGGCCCCGTAAAGCCTTTGTTACCGATCAGCTCTTCGTGATGCAGCGCGCCTCCGCCCTGGCGGAAGACGCTGTGCCGTTTCTTCGGGAACTCGCCCAGCGCATGATAAAGCGGCATCGTCTAACAATCTCCCGTTCACAAATTTCCGCGTCGCGCCTGTTCGGCTTCTATGGCCTCGAACAGCGCCTTGAAATTCCCCTTGCCGAAACCACGGCTCCCGTGGCGCTGGATAATCTCGAAGAACAGCGTCGGGCGGTCCTCCACCGGCTTGGTGAATAACTGCAGCAGGTAGCCTTCATGATCCCTATCGGCAAGAATTCCCAGATTCCGGATGGAGGCCAGGCTTTCCTCGATCGGGCCCACCCGCGCTTCCAGCGCTTCGTAATACGAGTCCGGTACCTCCAGAAACTCCACGCCGTTGCGACGCAGCCGGGTCACCGTGTCGATGATGTCGCGGGTCTGCAACGCGATGTGCTGCGCCCCCGGACCGCGGTAATAGTCAAGATACTCCTGGATCTGACTCTTCCGCCGCCCTTGGGCCGGCTCGTTAATCGGAAATTTCACCGAATGCGAATCGTCCGACATCACGATGCTCATCAGCGCGCTGTATTCGGTTGAAATGTCCTTGTCGTCGAAGGTCAGGTACCGCTCGAATCCCAGCACCCTTGCGTAGAAGCCGGCCCACTTCTCCATCTGCCCCAGTTCCACATTGCCCACCAGATGATCGATGCGCAGGATGCCGCAATCTTCGCCCGGCACGGGCGAGGCCGCGTAACCCGGCAGGAAATGCCCGCTATAGCCCTTCAGGGAATACAGGGAATGGATCGTGTCGCCGTAGGTGCGGATGGCTGCGTGCCGCACGGAGCCTTGCTCAGCGGCAATCTCGACCGGCGGAGAGACCGGCTGCGCCCCGCGCTCCACCGCCAGAGCAAACGCCGCATCGGCGTCTTCCACTTCAAAGGCAATGTCCCGGACGCCGTCGCCATGCAGCTTGATGTGATCCGCCGCCGCGGAATCCGGACCCAGTGGAGTAGTCAACACCAGCCTCGCCTTGCCCTGCTCCATCGCGTAGGAGCAGGCGTCCCGGCGGCCCGTTTCCAGGCCCGCATACGCAATCTGCGAAAAGCCGAACGCCTTCCGGTAGAAGTAGGCGGCCTGCCTGGCATTGCCGACCCACATTTCCACGTGATGAATTCGCTTCAGGCCGAGAGCGCCCGCAGACATTCTCTTTCTCCGAAGGCCAAAGTCAGATCTCGGGATAAAATTCGAAGAACGCGTCCAGCGACTGCAACAACTGCCGCCGGATCTCCTGCTCGCTCGCGCCTTCAATCAAGTGCATCGTGACTCCGGTTCGCCGCCCGTTGTGGAGCTTGACTTCGCCCTCGCCGACCGACTCCACTTCCTCGGCCGGCAAAAGGCGCATGCCATACACCAGCGCCAGTTTTGCCATACTTATATGGTCGCACGATGCCTAAGCACTCACACCCCAGCATTGTGGTGGGCCGTTAGCCGGTTATGCGCTGGCTTCGACGGCTGCTCTTCCTGTTGATTCTGGCCGCGGTCATCGCAGCTTTTCCGCTTGGACCGCTGTTCCCGTGGTCGCCCGTCAGACCCGGCTACCAGGTGCTCGCGCTCAATCGCGCCGATATCGTCTTCCCCGAGGGCACTACACCGGACCCAGCGTACCGCCAGGTGGACCGCTACATCGCCGACGCCGAGGAGTTTCACCGCCTCACTTATCGCTGGCGCATGACCATCATCGCCTGCCGCGACTGGGACGACCTGGCGCGGTTCCTGCCCACCGTCCGCGACCACGGCATCGGCGCGTCCACGCTCGAGACCGGCACCGTGATCTACGTCACACCGAGGATCAAAGAGGCGCACCTCGACACCGGAGAATTCCTGCGGCATGAGCTGTCGCACGCCGTGCTGCATCAGAATTCCGCCATCTGGAACGCTTTCGAAATGAGGCGGCAGGGTTGGTTTCTGGAAGGCATGGCCGTCGCATTTGGAGATCAGAAGTCCTATCTCAGCGAGAAGGAATTCCGCGCCCAGGCTGGCAAGGAAAACATGGTCGGGTTGATTGACCCGGAGATTCGGTTACGCGACGACCTGACGGCCGATACGCGCTTTCTCTATCCGGCCTGGCGGTACTACCTGGAATACCTCATCCGGAAACACGGCCGCGATCAATTCCAGGTCTTCACAGTCGAGTACCTGCGCCATCCGGGCGATTATCAACAGGTCTTCCGCATAGTCTACTCGCAGAACTTCCGCGACTCCCTCCACGACTTTCAGGAGAGTCTTGCCCCGGGGAAAAAGCGCGAGAAGAAATGACACAGGCCTTTTCCGCCTGGCGTTTCCGCCTGTGTCCACCAACCATCAGTGCGCTTCGAACAAATGCGCGATGTCGGGGAAGCCGTTCATGGCCAGCCGGCAGGAGGGTCCCGGACCATACCAGCGCGGGAAGTGCCAGGTGAACGGTGGCACGTACACCACGTCGCCGGCATTGGCAATAATGACGCCGACGTTTTCGATCGGGTAGCGGATCTGGCCGGACATGATCAGCCAGTATTCCGCGCCTTCGGGATGGTAGTGGCCCTTGGCCTCGGGATCGATCGGCGGGAGCTGCTTGTCGTAACCGTAGATGAAGTTGGCCGCGCCACGGGCGTCTTCCACGATGCGCTGAGTGCTCTTCAGCTCGCCTTTTTCCAGCTTCTGCGCCACTTCGTCAAACGTTACGTGCGGCTTGTTGTTCTTCTCCCAGCGCGCGATCACGCGTGCGAAGTTGACCTTCAGAAGATCGAAGCCGGGGAGCTTCGGCGCGTCGGCTTCGGCGGCGTAAAGCGTGCGGGCGTTGGCGATGTTGGTTTCAAAGATCAGCGCCGGCTGGCTGCCGGTCACTTCATAGGAGAAGAAGGTCTGCATCGGCGCCTGGACCATGGAGCCCTTCTTCGCGGTAAACGGCGGAACGGTCTCGATGTCAAAGCGGACCTCGCCTTCCATGACGACCCACCAGGCGCGCGTGTCGGGGTGCAAGGCGCGGGGGTGCTTCGCGCCGGGCGGGGCGAAGATGTATTCGCTGCGCAGATGGCGGTCGTCGACGATCAGCTCCCGCCAGGCGCTCTGCCCTTTGTGGGCGGCCTTCAATTCCGGGAGCCGTGTGATCGGTTTGTGCGGCGCGGTAAATTGGGCGGGCTTGCCTTTGGGTGCGTAGACCACGTCGGCCGCGGCGGCGAAGCCGGCGGCGGCAAGAGCGATGGAGAGGATTCGCTTGATCGACATAGAACTTGCGTGATGGGATGATATCAAAGTCCTATGGCGAACCGCGTTTTCGACGTGTGCGTGGTGGGCAGCGGACCGGGTGGAGGAATCGCGGCCTATGTTCTCGCTCGGGCCGGGCTGAAAGTGGCGCTGGTAGAAGCCGGGCCAAGGCTGCGCGCGGGAGTCGATTACAACGCACACGGCTCGCCTTTCACGAACCTGGAGAAACGGCTCAAGGCCAGGTTCCGCTCGCCGGTGGCGCGGGTAACGGACTTTCAGGAGCGCGGCGGACACTTCACTCCGGTGGGGGACCGGCCCGGGCATGGACTGCTGCGGGCGCTTGGCGGTCGTTCGTTATGCTGGGCCGGGCACAGCCTGCGCTTCGGGCCCCTGGATTTTCGGCGCTGGCCGATCTCCTACGAGGATGTCGCTCCATACTACAGCCGGGCCGAACGCTTTATGGGGGTGTATGGCAGCCGGGACGGACTCTCCAACCTGCCCGACGGCGAGTATCTGAAGCCCGTGCCGCTGCGCTGTGGGGAACAGGTGCTTCGCCGCGGGGTCCATCGCCTGAAGGCACGCGGGCGGCGGATGGAATTCATCGGCTTGCGCAAAGCCATGCCGACCGAGCGCCACGCGTCGGGCCGCGCAGTCTGCCACTACTGCGGGCACTGCATGGCGGGCTGCGAGGTGGACTCCAAGTACACGTCGGCCAATACGCCGATCCCGGCGGCGCTGCGGACGGGCAACCTGACGCTTTTCCTGGAATGCTCGATGACGCGGATCGCGATGCGGAAGGACGGACGGCGCGCGGCCGGCATCGAGTACACGACGCGCGACGGGAATACGGAGAAACTTGACTGCCGGGCGCTGGTTCTGGCGTGCAGCACAGTGGAGACAGCGCGGCATCTGCTGATCGGCGGCATCGGAAATTCCAGCGGGCAGGTGGGACGCAACCTGAGCAGCCATTTCGGACTGACGGTCACCGGCCTTTTTCCGGAGCTGCGCGGACGCGACGCGTCGAATGACGACGGCACCGACTATTATCATGGGCTGCTGACGGGAATGTACTGGGATCAGGTGAGAAGGCCATTCGAAGGGACATACCAGGTGCAATGCGGCTCGGGTTTGCAGGCGCTACAGCTACCGGTGCAAAACGTGCCCGGCTACGGAGCGGATTTCAAGCGTAAGCTGCGGGAGTGGAACGTGTGCCACGCCTCGATGAACATGCAAGGGGCGCTTCTGATCTCGGGACGGAAATTCGTGGACCTCGATGCGGAACGCAACGACCGTTTCGGTCTACCGCTGCCGCGCGTGCATCTGCATTACGAAGACAGCGACGTGGCCATGGCGCGGGACTGCGTGGAGGCCTGCGAAGAGATCATCCGCACGGCAGGCGGCGAGGTGCTCTCGACACCCGGGCGCGTCGGCGCGGAGGGGTTGGCGATCGACTACAACCACTGGGTAGGGACGGCGCGGATGGGCAAGGATCCGAAGACGTCGGTGGTGAACACAAGCGGGCAGTCGCACGATGTGCCGAACCTGTGGATCGGGGACGCTTCCGTGTTCGCCGCGAATCCGGAAAAAAATCCGACGCTGACCAATATTGCCCTCTCGTGGCGAATGAGCGACCGGCTGGTGGAGGCATTTCGCAGAGGGGAGATGCGCGGATGATGGACCGGAGGGAGCTGTTTCCGATCCTGGCGGCGGCCGCGGTCGCGCCGGCCAGCCCCCAGGATGCGAAACCGCGATTCTTCACACGGGAGGAGTACGAAACGCTGGGACACTTGTGCGAGGCGATTCTGCCGCTTGACGCAGAGTCGCCGGGAGCGCGCGAGGCCGGCGTGCCGTGGTACATCGACACGGTGCTGTTCTATGGCGATGAGACGGCGCGCGCGCCATGGAAGCTCGGGCTGCGGTCGGTGGAAGAGGCGGCCCGGTCGCGGTTCGGACGAAGCGTCCGCCTGTGCTCCCGCGAAGAGCAGGATCAGGTAATGGCCCTGATGGCGCGCAACGAGGACAAACCATCGAGCGAACTCGAGCAGTTTTTTGGACGGTTGAAGCGGACGGCAGTGGAAGCGTACTGTTATTCGGAGGCGGGACGGCGGCAGTATCTGGGATATCGCGGCGATGTCGCGATGGGCGAATTTCGCGGGTGCACTCATCAGGAGCACCAGGGGTGACCTGGGGCCGCGGCGTCGTGGACGAACAGATCGCCTATTGGGCGCGGGCGGGCGAATACGATGAGTGGTTCTTCCGCAAAGGCCGCTACGACCGCGGCGAGCAATGGAACCGGCTCTGGTTCGACGAGGTCGAGACGCTGCGCCGCGAAGTGGAGTCGCTGCCCCGCTGCGAAACGGCGTTGGAGCTGGCCTGCGGCACGGGAATCTGGACCGAACGCCTGTGCTGCATCGGAGGCCGCGTGACGGCGATCGACGCATCGCCCGAAGTAATCGAGATCAATCGCGGAAAGCTGCCTGGCGCGGCGGTGAACTACCGGCAGGAAGATCTCTTCCTATGGGAGCCGGAAGCGCAATACGATCTGGTGTTCTGCTCGTTCTGGCTGTCGCACATTCCGCCGGAAGAGTTGGACGGATTTCTGGCGAAGATCCGGCGTGCGGCGAAACCCGGGGGCACAGTATTCGTAATCGATTCGCTACCGGATGATGCATCGAGCGCCGCCGACGCCGAGCCGAAGGACTCTTCGCGGACCGTGGAGCACCGCAAGCTGAATGACGGACGCCAGTTTCAAGTGGTCAAGGTTTACTACCAGCCGCGGGAGTTGGAGGCAATGTTTGCGCGTCACGGCTTGCGCGCGCAAGCCGCCCTCACCGGACGCTTCTTCTGGTTTTTGCGAGCCGTGCCGCTGCATAACATGCGGGAGACGTGAAGTTCCTGGTTTCCGCCCGGGGCCATCAAATTCTTTGCGATCGACCGGCGGTTGCCGGCGGCACGGATGCCGGCATCACGCCGCCGGAATTTCTGCTGGCGTCTCTGGCCACCTGCGCCGGCTACTACGCGGCGGAATACTTGCGAGCGCGGTCGCTACCGTTGAACGGACTGGAAGTCCATGTCAACGCCGAGAAAGCGCTGAATCCGGGGCGGCTCGCGAAATTCGAGATCGACGTGACGGCGCCAGACGCCGGCGGCGAGGAGCGTCACAAGGACGGAGTGCTGTGGGCCGTGCGGCGCTCCCTGATCCACAACACT
>JACXTT010001822.1_pt1 | contig 34813 bp, 36 predicted proteins | sample 9270951 | NCBI WGS metagenome assembly JACXTT01 (sample SAMN15532306, study PRJNA645909) | rock metagenome | isolation source: weathered quartz diorite | place: Puerto Rico | collected 2017-06-21 | reverse complement strand
AACGCTCATAAACCACCCGTAACTGCGCTCTCTTGCCTTTACCCGTCCGGGTCAAACGGGCCTTTCGAACCCTGCCGGTACCGGGAACTACGGGATAAGCCTCAGGATGCGCGGCGATCGCGAGTTGCAGGGCGGCCTGGTCCGGTTCGGAGAGCAGGCGCCGGGCTTCCCGTTCGTACCGGCTGATAGCGAATACCCGAACCTTCACCGGGTTCAATTATACGGGATTCCCGTATAGTCTGTCAAAGGGAATTCGCCAGAAAAGGCTCCGTCGGCTCCTGGGGACGGTCCCTCTGGCAAGACCCTGGCTGAAGGGCGGGAGACCCTCGAACCTTGCAGCCGCTATGGAAGAGAGCGCCGCATCTGCCAATCCGTCACGTCCATTGAAGATCGTCCGTACCAACACGGAGCCAAAACCGCCGTCCTCGATTTCCAGCTCGGGCGCTGCGAGCCGATCCAGTCTACACGAGTTGAAACGTCACGCGGCGGCCGACGATGGCCGCGGCCGTTCCAGGCCGGACGATGTGATGTCGTTCTTTGCATCGAGCCGCCGGTCAACCTGCGTGCGGCTGGTTTTCAGCATCGTCGCCATGCGGTTCTTCGAGATTCTATTTTCTTTCATCGCCTTGGCGAACTGCGAGGCGACGACTTCTTTGATCGCCTGATTTTGCGCCTCTTCGAAGACCCCCTCCTCTTTCGAGGAAGTCATCGATGCCGGAACCCATATGCTTTTTGCTCATCGCATCAACTCCTTCTGGCGCTTGCGCGCCAATGCCAAATCCTCATCCGGCGTCGCTCGCGTTTTCTTGATGAAGCCATCTGGTGGCGCTGCATGCTCGCGCTAAAGGCACACCAGGACCCGCGCCGTGCGATTCGTCGGCAAATCGGTGAGGATTTTCCAGAGGCCGGTACCCATCGGCCGGCATAGGGGCATGCCGACCGGCCAGCGCCATTGCGCCCGCAGCAAGTCCTTCCCGACGGCCTGCCGTTCGGCTTCGGGCAGGGCCTTCAGCCGTTCGCGCACGGGCTCGCTGCCTGTCGCTGCATCCAGTCAGAAGGCCCCCGTAGTACGGGGGCGGTCGCAGCCCGAGCTCGATTTCGATGGCACCAGGCTTGTTCCGAACATGGGAGTCTATTCCCCAGGCCGCCTGAACAGGCCGCCCGTCATTACGGTGGGATCGCCAAAGAGGATGACGGGGGTCCAGATCAGAAATCCGTCTTTCCCGGACGCCCGCAACAACTCAAGCTGCGCCCGGCGGAGGCTATCGGCGCGGGTGGCACCGGCGGCAAGCTCGCGGTATCCATTAGCGCCTGCTCGGCGGCATCGGCCACCTTCCAGAGGGGGCGCGACGAAGGTGCGGACTCCGGTGATGGCGGCCGCGCGGCGCATGCCGTAGACGCCCTCGCCGACGCAGGGACTCCATCCGCCGGCACTGCGACATCACCAGCATTTGCGTACCTTGCAGATCGAGAAACTGTAATTCCAGCGCGGTGAGGAGGCCGTCCTCGGACGACGGCCCGCTGCGTCCGTACGCCCCTTCCAACACCGGCCATTTAGGAGTGGACTAAGAGATAGCCGGCTTAAGGGCAGCACGGGTTGCCGGACGGCGACCCGCTATGACCAGCGATGCTACAGCTTTAGCAAAATCGAAGCGCTGGCACCTGGGCCGATGCCAGCGCCGCCCCCCTAGTAACAACGACTTTATCTCTCAGGGAATTCGCTGTCCCCGACTCTAATTGCGGACATTACTTTTGTCCTGAATTGAGTTTTGGCGAAGCAGAAACGCTCGCTGATGCCGGGTTTACTGGAAGCAGCACCGGCGCCCCCTTGTCCTTAAGAAGGACCACGATGAACTTCGCTGGTTTCGTTTTGCTTGCGTTCCGGCCAACGGTATGAATATCGTTGGGCCCTTCATAAAAACTCTGGCCTGGCTTGAGCGTGATTTCTTTTCCGCCTTTCACCTGCATCACAACGGAACCTTCCAGCACATAAACAAATGCATGCGCGTTGTGCCGATGAATCGGATCCGAAGAGCCAGGAGGATACACCACAGTGATCATCAGACCTTCCTTACCGGGAAAGTCTGCAAGATCTTTCGACATGAGCGGTGTGACCTGAGCGTCCTGCGCGATCAGGGTGCTGGCAATGAGAGATGCCAGCAATAACATGCATCGTGAGCTCTTCATAACTGTGCCTCCAGTGTACTTACGCCGGCTGCCGAGCCGACTTCGGGGCTTGTCTTGTAGACTGATTGAGCCAGTCTTCGAAATGCGCCTCGCCCAGTTGCGCGTTATCGTCAGGAACCAATGCCCTCTCGCTCACGGCGATCCCGACGTAGCGCGCGTGCGGGTCAGAGATTACCTCGCGCGGATCCAGGCGCGCAGCCAGGTCCCGCCGGGCGAGTTCATCCAGACGAAACTGTTCCGGCCCCCCGATTTCAACTGTGCCATTCACGGGTGAGCTCGTTGCGATTCTGGCCATTGCACTGGCTACATCATCGGCTGCCATAGGCTGGAAGAGCGCGGGGGGCAGGCGGACCTGGTTGCCCACCGTGGAAAAATCGGAAATCTGCTTTACGAACTCGAAGAACTGCGTCGCGCGGACGATCGAGTAGGGAATTGAGGAGGCTTTGATCAAGTTCTCCTGAGCGAGTTTTGCGCGGAAGAAGCCGCTTTCGAGGAGACGTTCCGTTCCTACGACCGACAACGCAACGTGATGTCCGACGGCCGCGGCCGCTTCATTGGCGAGGAGGTTACGGGTTGATGTCTCGAAGAACTTCAGCACTGCCGCGTCTTCCCATGAAGGGGAGTTCGTCACATCCATGACCACAGAGGCGCCCTTCAGTGCATCTGCGAGGCCCTCGCCGGTAACGCTGTTGACGCCGGTATTGGGCGATGCGGCCACGGCTTCGTGCCCATGCTCCCGAAGCTTTTTGACAAGCTTCGATCCAATGAGACCAGTACCGCCAATTACAACGATTTTCATGATTGTCCTTTCCTTTCTACCGGCGCATTTCTAAGATGCCGGTCTCACTCGCTAGGACCGAACAGCCCACGCGTTTGTGACAATGGTTATCCGTTGTTTTCAAATGATGTGGCTACGGATCCGGAGGTACGCCGTCTCGTTTCTTCGTTTCCCCCAATTCCGATCACCGGCGGTGTATCGGGTGCATTTCCTGGGCGTCTCCTTGCAAGCAGTACAATTTCCTAATGGAGGAGACCGCTCAAGACGATGGTCTCGGCGCTTTTTTTGGTGTGCGGCCTCGTCTCTTCGGGATCGCTTACCGAATGCTCGGAAGCGCGGCGGAAGCCGAGGACCTGGTGCAAGACGTTTGGATGCGATGGCAGTCCACCGATCGCAAGGCAGTCCAGGACGCACCCGCCTACCTGGCTACGATCACGACACGATTAGCGATTAACGTGGTCCAATCCGCGCGGGCGCGGCGGGAGGCGTACTTCGGGATCTGGCTTCCGGAGCCAGTGGACACCAGCGCCGATCCAGGACTGGGAGCGCAACGCGGTGAGGCGTTGGAGTTCGCGGTATTGCTGCTGCTCGAAAGACTTGCTCCCACCGAGCGAGCTGCGTATATCCTTCGAGAAGCCTTCGACTATCCGTACGATGAGATCGGAGAGATCCTGAAGGTGAGCGAAGCCAATGCGCGACAGCTGGTTACCCGCGCGCGGAAGCACATCGCAGAGGGACGTCGCAGGCGAGTCGACGCGGGTGAGCAGCGCCGCCTCCTGGATACGTTCATCGCCGCCGCTCAGAAAGGCGAGCTTGCTCCGCTCGAGGCTCTTTTTGCGTCTGACATTGTCTCCTATTCGGATGGTGGTGGCCTGGTGCGTGCGGCCGGGAAGCCAATCACCGGTCGGGAGCGGGTGGCAAGGTTCATCTCCGCCGTCGCGACGCATTTTTGGAGGGGCGTCACGATTTCGGTGGTGGAGGCGAACGGTCAGGGATGTGCCCTCATCTCTCGCGACGGTGCCGTGGTCGCGCTCGTCACAGTCGGCGCATCGGATGAGGGCATTGACCAGATTATGTGGATGTTGAGACCGAGTAAGCTTGCAGGGGTCTTGCCGCCTCTAACCTGAGCACCCCGGGTACCTCGTATTTTCCTGTCACAAAGTAGGTCCATACCTGGTCATTGCTAATGCGTCGAGCCGTTTAGTCCGCGGGGTGGCGATGAGCCATGGCCCTGAACGGATGATACTTGCCGAATGAGCTATCCGGAAGCTATCGACATGGGCGGAGAAGCCCCGCCCTACCCATTTGCGTTGGGATTCCGGATAGGGACCGACAAACGCCCATGGCACAGTCGATCCTCCCGTGCAGCCGTTCCTGGCGATGCCGACTTATGGGAGTAATCCTCGTCTTTGGCCGCTTTCCGAGTCGCCGACGATCCGCTCAATAGCGGTCTGGATGCTAATCACTAACGGCGTCGCGACCCGCGGGCGCTGGCCTTTAGTGATCTCGTTGTGGTCTCTGACGTATATCTTGAATCTGGCCCCTCTTATTTCACGCGGCCGAACCGGTAGTGGCGCTGGTTTGCGTGCGGGCCGGCACTCCGCCGAAAAGCGGACCAAGGCCTTCAGCCATGGTGGGGTGCGTGAACACAGCATCGCGCAGGGCGGTATAAGGCAGCTTCCCCATCATCGCGGTCTGGACCACCGACAGGATCTCGCCCGCGTGTGGCCCTATTGCCGTGAAGCCGAGGATTTCATCGCTGTCGAAGCTGACGAGCGCTTTCATGAAGCCGCGCGTTTCCGACAGTGTACGGGCGCGAAGCACTGCCTGCATGGGCAGCTTCGCCACGCGGTATGGGCGGCCCGCCGCCACCGCTCCGTTTTCATTGAGTCCGACTCGCGCTATTTCCGGATCCGTGAAAAGACAGAACGGTATCAAGCGATCGCGCGTGTTTCGAGAGCCACCGTGAAGGTTAGCCTGGACAATGCGGAAGTCGTCCTCAGAGACGTGCGTGAACTGAGGGCTGCCTGCGCACTCGCCCAAAGCCCAGATGCCGGGCGCCGTCGTTTCGAGGCGTTCGTTCACCTGAATGTATCCACGCGCGTCCAGGGCTACGCCGGTTTTGTCCAGCCCGACGTTCCGCGTATTGGGAGTTCGGCCAATGGCGACAAGGATATCGCTCCCTTCCAGAAGCGACGTTCCCGTCGAGGTAGCAAGAGTCACGCGCACGGATTCCCCGGACGAGCCTTCTACCTGCTCGACCTCCACGTTGAAACGAACATCTACGCCATCGAGGCGGAGAAACTCGAGAAGGGCCTCGGCGACATCTTTGTCTTCGCGAGAAAGCAGCTGAGGTCCCCGCTCCAGAACGGTGACACGGCTTCCGAAACGGACGAATGCCTGCGCGAATTCCAGCCCCACGTAGCCGCCGCCCAGGACCAGCAAATGGCTCGGCAGGCGATCGAGCTCGAGTGCCTCTATGTGCGTAAGCGGTTTGGCGGCGCGAAGGCCAGGGATGTCCGGGACGGCCGCATGAGTGCCCAGATTCAGGAACACGCGGTCGCCGTGCAGAGTGCGCACGCCGCCGTTCCTCAGTCGCACTTCAATGGTGCCCGGTCCGACGAAGCTGCCCTCGCCAAAGACCAATTCGGCGCCGCTTTCCTTGTACTTGTCAATGTGCATGCTCACGAGCCCGTCAACCAGCCGCCGCTTGCGAGCCCTCACCTCGGCAATATCAACCGACGCTGGCGCAGTGCCGCTGCCGAAATCGCGGTCATGACGGACGAAGTCGGCCACCTTCGCGCTGTGGATCACGTTTTTCGTCGGCAGGCAGGCGATATTCGGGCATGATCCACCGACAAGGCCGCGTTCCACGACCGCTGTCCGCAGACCTTCCTTCGCGCTGACCCAGGCAGTGAGTTTACCTCCTGCCCCGCTGCCGAAGACAAGGACATCGAACCGTTCGATTTCACTCATAATAACTGGCCCTCCTCTCGTAATCTGGTTGCACGCTTGCTTTTCCGGACAACCGATTAGCTCTTGGCTTGCATTGATTTCACGAGGTCAGCGGCGGACGCTCCTTCGAGTGAGAGTCCGTAGCCAACTTCCCTCACTATGCGCTCCTTCAACGGTTGCATGAAGTGTATGCGGGTGTTGCGGCGTGTTACCGCGGGCACCTTCAAATACTGCCCGGCCAATTCCTGTGCCCGGCTGAGCGCCTTGCCGTTTGGCACTACTTCGGCGACCACTCCCCATTGGTGCGCGATAGCCGCCGTAAGCGGCTGCGGGTTCAGCAGAAACGCCTCAGCTCGACCTGCCCCAGCGCGATAGCTCCACGTCGTGAAGATTCCATCCCCTGGCACAATCCCCCCAGCGAAGTGGGGCACATCGTGGAACGTGGCACCTTCAGACGCCACAATTACACTGGCGAGCAGGGCGTATTCGGAGTGCACATGGGCGCGTCCTTCAATCGCCGCAATCACCGGCACGCGTATGTTTGCAATATTCTCGACAATCTGAACACCTTCATCATGAACCTGGCTCCAAACATCGGGATCGGCCACGTTGCCGAAAGACGCAAAATCGATACTGGGAATGAACTCCCCGCCTGCTCCCGTCAGGATCACGATCTTGTTCGCGCGATCCTGCGCGATCCGGTAGAAAGCATCGACGAACTCGGTGTGATCCTGCGCTGTGAAAATGAACGGCCCACCGCCGGTATGAAACTGGACAACCAGCACGCCTCTCGCATCCCGCGTCAAGCTCAGACAGCGGTAGGCGTTGAAGTAGTTATCTCGAAGCGATTGCATCTTCATGTTCTCCTCTATGGCTGCTCCTCATTGGCCCCACCCAGCACGGGCGGTGGCCTCAAGCGCCAGTGCCGGATCTCGACAACGACTGTACCGCGGACGGATCTCCACAGGCGATGCAGGCACGACACGTTTCGTTTCGATGACGGACAATGGTGAACATGGGCAGTCTGACTGACAAAGTAGCGATCGTGACAGGCGCCTCCAAGGGCATCGGCAGCGGAATTGCAGCGGCGCTTGCGGCTGCGGGTGCGCGCGTGGCAGTGAACTACTCCTCCGACAGGACAGGCGCGGAGCGGGTGGCTCAGGCGATCTTCGACAGCGGGGGTGAAGCGATTGCGATAAGAGCCGACGTGTCCAAGGCGGCGGAGGTTGCGCGGTTGTTCAAAGAAGTCGACACCGCCTTCGGAAGGCTCGACGTTGTGGTCAACAACGCCGGGGTCTTCCGCTTCGGTGCTTTCGCGGAGATCACCGAGGAGAGCTTCCACGTTCACTACAACATCAACGTGCTCGGGGCGATCCTCATGGTGCAGGAGGCGACCAAGCGCTTCGGCGCCAAGGGCGGAAGCATCATCAATCTCAGCTCCATCGTCGGCTCCCATCCGGTGGCAGGAGCCCTGCTCTACGCGTCCACGAAGGGGGCCATCGAAACATTGACCAAGGGGTTGGCGCTTGAACTGGCGCCGCTCAAGATCCGTGTCAACGCCATCGCGCCCGGTCATACCGAGACCGAAGGCAATATCGCAGCGGGGACCTTTGACGGAGGCGCCGGCACTGTACTGGCTCGCAAGACACCGCTCGGCCGGCTCGGCCGCGTCACTGATATCGCGCCGCTGGCAGTGTTCCTGGCATCGGACGAATCAGCCTGGATTACCGGAGAGGTCATTCGGGCCGCAGGCGGCCTTGTTGTGGCGACCTGAGCGTATTGTGGCCTCCGGGAGTTCCGGTCAGATTACGCACCACTCGGAAAGGTGTCGTCGCGGGCAGAGGCCCGCCGGACCAGGGCCGATAGACGCCCATGGCACAGTCGATCCTCCCGCGCAGCCGCTCCTGGCTCAATGCCGACTTGTCAGGACCAATTGTCCGCGCGCCAGCCGGCCACTGCCCGAGTGGCGACCAACTGGCGAGGATCGGCCGGACCTTTTCCGTACTCTAAAAACAGCAGGAGTGAAACATGGCTGTACCTCCGGAGTTGCGGCAATTCGAAGACGATCTCGACGCAATCGAGCGAAATGCGCAAGGGCTTGTAGCTGGGCTGACCGAAGAGGGCGGCCGCTGGCGCGCACGCCCCGATTCTTGGAGCGTGGCCGAATGCCTGGACCATCTCGCGACTGGCAACCGTGTCTACCTCGGTGCGATGCAACCTGCGGTACTTCGCGCGTCTGAGCAGGGACGCCAGCGCCGCGGTCCGGCACTACCGGGAATTGTAGGGCGGCTCTCTTCAGGATGAAGTCCCCGCGGAAGATCCGACCTCGCTCTTCACCGCCCCTCGCTGAGACTCTCACCAGCTTCATTGCATCTCACAATGAGGTACAGGCATTTGTGCGCGCAAACGCCAACCTGGATCTTGCCGGCGTGGGCTTCCGTAATCCGTTCCTGCCGGGCGTTCGTTTCAGCTTGGCCACCGGGCTCCATGTCATCGCAGCGCATGAAAGACGCCACCTCTGGCAGGCTTGGCGAGTGCGCCGCATGGCCGAGAGCGCGTTGGCGGCCAAGTCGTCCTGAGTTTCGCAGCGCCAGGCCTGATTTCAACGTCAGTGTCTGCTGGGTTCAGAAGCGGCTCGATGCCGACGTATCGTTACTAATCTGGCGGTTCACATCCGCGTCGGGATCTCAAGGCGGTTCTCTGAGCTAGCCGTTTTCGACGCGCGCCTTTATATCCGAGTACGCTGTATCGATGAGCCTGCTTAGCGCCGCGGCGTTTGAGGCCGTTCCCGGTCTCAGCTTCACATGGCGCATGAACTTGCCTGCGCCTTGCAACAAGCGGGCCGGATCCGGCAGCGCTGCGCCGTGAAAGAACCCCACATTTACGTGCGAGGTGAATACATTCACGTAGGCGAAGGGCGCATCTCCCAAACATGCAACTGGACAGCCGTCATGCAAAAGCTCCCGGACTTCGTCCCCACAGTTTCGCATCACCTCAAACCAGTGACGCGCGATGGCTCCCAATTCACCTGCATGCTCCTTCATCCACGCATCGATGGCGGGATCCCGCTCGACAGCGCCGTTGAATCGCAGCAATTCCGTTCTCATCGTCGCTCTACATGCTGCTGTCGAGAATTATGGCCACGTAGCACCCGTACCTTCCATCCAGCAAATCTCGCCATGACCGCATCATAACTCCCCATACTCCCCATAAACGCCCATGGCACAGTCGATCCTCCCGTGCAGCCGTTCCTGCTCGATGCCTGCTCGGGAGTCAAATACAAACTCTACCTCTCCATTGTTAATGCAGTCACGGAGTCGCCTAGCTCGCCTCACGCTCGACGGATAAGTGCTTCGAAGGTTACCGACGCCGATATACCGGCGGGCCGCGGCACTTCAAAGCGGCCAACGATCACACGGCGCTGCGCACAGTCGCGGAGGGCCGTACTGTCGTTCCGCATCGGTGTGTTTATTGTGGATCAAAGGCGATGCGACCGAGCCGCTCATCGGAGCAGACTCCGCGCGTTGCGACAAGGCTTCGTTCCAAACACACGCAACCACCAAATAAGAAGTTGGAGGTCGATCAATATGGCGCAACATACCGTGGGAAATGCTCGAGAGCGCAGGGAGTAAGCCAGGACGAGAAATGAGATAAATTGATAAACGAGGTGCTAGCGATGAAGGACAAAAGGATTCTGCCGATTGCGATTGTTGCGGGAGTACTCGCCGTCGTGGGTGGCCGGGCCATTTCCGCGCAGGACAAGTACACCGTGAAAGTGCCGGGCGGGCTCGCGTTCTCTGAGTTCAGGGGATATGAAGCCTGGCAGTCCATCTCCATCAGCCGGAACGAAAAGGTGGTCGCTGTAATCCTTGGCAATCCCGCGATGATCGACGCCTATCGGGCAGGCATTCCCCGCAACGGTAAGCCTGTTCCGGACGGAGCCAAGATGGCCAAGGTCCATTGGACCCCGAAACCGAACGAATTCTTCCCGGAGGCGACGGTGCCGGGAAGGCTGGTAAACGTGGACTTCATGGTGAAGGACAGCAAGAGGTTCGCGGACAGCGGCGGATGGGGATACGCCGTGTTCGATTACGACGCCGCGTCCGATACGTTCAAGCCCGGCACCTTAGCTGGCACGCCGCCGCAGGGGAACGACGCCAAGTGCGGGTTCGCGTGCCACACGAGAGCAAAGACGAGAGATTACGTTTTCACGGATTACGGGCAGCGGTAAAGCGGTATGAGCCGCACACCGCAGCGGTTCTTGGCTCGATGCCGACTTCCGGGTCCTGAAGTGTAGGATGGGAAGCTCGAGTGGAACTTTATGACTTAATCATCGTGCGTTTTGTCGCTTCATTGGCGGCGAACCACAAAGCAGAGCGCAACCAGCGTACAATTCCTGGAGGAACGGCTACTGCGAGAGCGGAAAGTCCGTTTGTCGTATGCCATCCCGGAGCAGCTACTGCGAAATCATCCCGATCGTCCCCAGCCAGGTCTCCACTAACTGAGGCCATCGCGATATCGGGAACTTCGTGGGACGCAGCCCAAAGCCATGTTTGCCTTCCGCGTATAAATGCATTTCTACAGGAACCCCGGCGCTCTTCAGGGCAATGTAGTAAACCAGCGAGTTGTTGACACTGTCCACGGGATCATTCTCGGCATGCAGCAAAAAGGTAGGAGGCGTCTGGCGGGTGACAGGAACATCCGGGTTCAATTCAAAGCGCTCCTTGGAAATCCAGAGATGCCCCGGATAGAGCGCCACTGCGAAATCGGGGCGGCAGCTTACCTTGTCGGCCGCATCTACGGCGGGATACGAACGTTTGTCGAAGTGCGTGCTGATATCTGTCACCAGGTGGCCGCCTGCTGAGAATCCAAGTACGCCGATCTTCTGTGGATCGATACGGTACTCCGCGGCACGAAAGCGGACCAGCCCCACTGTCCTCTGCGCATCTTCCAGCGCCATCGGGGCTTTTGGCTTTATCTGGCGCCGCCCATCCCCATGCATTCCCGAGTTCGGAACGCGGTACTTCAACAGCACACACGTGATCCCCTTTGATGTCAGCCAGTCACAGACCTCCGTGCCTTCGAGATCGATTGCCAGGACGTAATAGCCGCCGCCAGGAAAGACGATTACCGCAGCGCCTGTATTCCTACCCTTTGGCGAATAGACCGTCATCGTCGGCTGTGAGACGTTGTCCACCTCTCCCGGTTCCGGAACCGTTTCGGTGTTGGGGGCCGGGCCAAACTGAGCGTCGGGGGCAGCGCCTGGCCATATCGGCACTTGCGTATTGCCCCGCGACGGCTGCCACCCAGGCCTCTGGGCGAACAGACTATTGGACGCAAACACAAAACAGAGAGCAAAGATCAGAGGCTTCATTACACTCGGCTCAATGACAGGATACAGCAAGACGAACTTCCGTCCGCAGATAGGTTCTGTTAAACGCTATGAGTCCGCCTATCATGCGGCCGGAAGTCGGCGTCTCATAGATCTGACTTCCGACGTACCTGCGACCATTACGCGTCGAACCGAGGCCTGCCTCGACGCGGCTGGCGATTGCTGTTTCCTCGGTAACCGAGGGGAAAACAAACATCACCGTACGATTTCCCGCTCGGGCGCTGCGAGCCAATCCAGGCTCTACACGAGTTGAATCGTCACGCAGCGGCCGACCATGGCCGCGGCTAGCGCTCGACCAGGAAAGGACAATGGTGGGAATTCTTTCGGGAAAGTTGCGCTGCGGCTGTGATAGCTTCGTAGCTGGAATGCGACTTTCCAATGCATTGAGGATCGGTATGCTGGCTGCCGCGATCGGCCTGTGGTTGCAAGGTCAATGCCTGGTCGGGCAAAACATCCCGGGCAAGGACGCCCCGATCGAAACGAAGGGTATGCCGGCCCGGGCGACTGCTGCCGATTATCAGGCACAGGCAGCGGCAGGCATGGTGACGATTGCGGCCGATTTCACGGGGCATTCGGTACCGACGCTGCAAGGGGTCCTGTCGACGGAGGATTACGTGGTGATCGAAGCGGGGCTATTCGGCTCGCCGGGCGCGCGGATCAATCTGTCGTCGAGCGACTTTTCGCTGCGCATCAACGGGAAGAAGACGCCCTCGCCGAGCCAGCCGTACACGCTGGTGGCCGGGTCGGTCAAGGATCCCGAGTGGGAACCGCCCACTCCGCCGCAATCGAAATCGAAAACCAGCGTGGGCGGCGGAAAGGGCGAGCGAGGCGAGTCGGATGGGCCGCCGGCGCCGGTCCCGGTCCCGATTGGGGTACAGCGGGCGCTGGCGCAGCGGGTTCAGAAAGCCGCGCTTCCGGAAGGCGACCGCGCGCTTCCGCTGGCGGGACTGCTTTTCTTCCAGTATCGGGGCAAGGCGGAGAGCATCCGTTCGATCGAGCTGATCTACGCCGGTTCCGCGGGAAAAGCTACGCTGACGCTTCAGCAGTAGCGGCCTACGTTTCCAAGTTACTCTAGATGGGAAATGCCCCTCCGTTCGTCTCTTTGCCTGATGGCCAGCATGGTGCGAGAGCGCGCCATTTCGCCGGTCGAGCTTGTCGACGCGCATCTGCTCCAGATCGAACGGGTCAATCCGCGCATTAACGCGTTCGTCGAAGTTTTCGCCGACGAGGCGCGTGAGCAGGCGCGGCGGGCGGAGGAGGCCGTGCAGCGCGGCGAGGCGCTGGGGTTGCTGCATGGCGTTCCGGTCACGGTGAAAGACAGCTTCGACATGGCCGGCAAGCCGACGTTCTGCGGCAGCAAATTGCGGGCGGGGCATCGGGCGGCGGAGGACTCCACGGCGGCCGCCCGGCTGCGCGGGGCGGGCGCGGTGATCCTCGGCAAGACCAATTGCGCGGAGATGCTGTTCAACTACGAGTCGGACAATTACGTCACGGGAGCCACGCGCAATCCCTGGAATCTGGACCGGACGGCGGGCGGATCGAGCGGCGGGGAGGCGGCGGCCATCGCGGCGTTATGCTCGGCGGGCGGCATCGGCAGCGACGGCGGGGGCTCCATCCGCGTCCCGGCGCACCTCTGCGGGATCGCCGGGCTGAAGCCGACACCGGGACGCGTTTCGGCGGCGGGACATTTTCCGCTCATCGGGCATCCAGGTGGGTTGCTGGGCGTGGGCGGCCCGATGGCGCGCACGGCCACCGATTTGCGGCTGCTGTTTTCAGTGCTGGCGGGCTACGACAGCCAGGACCCGTTCTCCGCGCCGGTCCCGCTGCGGCCTGCTGAACCGCAGGGCGTTTGCATTGGCGTGATGGAGCGCTTTTACCAGGTTCCGGTGGCGGCCGCGTGCCTTAGGGCGGTCCGAGAGGCGGCGTCCCTGCTGGAAAAGAATGGATTCGCCGTGAAGGCTTTCGAGCCGCAGGGACTGGAGCGCGCGCCGAACGTCTGGTGGCACTTCTTCGGCCGCGTGCCGGCGCCGGTGCTGCGAGACATGATCGCGGGGCGCGAGCGGGAGGTCCACTGGACGCTGACCGAATTTCTGGACAAGGCGCTGGCGGAGCCGGCGGTGACGGCGGAGAGCATCCTGACCAATTTCGCGGCGCGCGACGGCATGCGCGCGGCGCTGCTGCGTCAGATGGAGCAGTGTCCGGTGCTGCTGACGCCGGTGTGCTCAGTGGCGGCGTGGCGTCCGCGAAAGCGCCGCTGGGCGGTCGGCGAAAAGGAAATCAGCCAGTTCGAGGCGATGATGCCTTCCACGCTGGCCAACATTCTGGGGCTGCCGGCGGTATCGATTCCTTTCGGGATGACGGAAGACGGCCTGCCGGTGGGCGTGCAGTTGATCGGCCGGCCTTACGACGAAGAACTGATTCTAGACGTCGCGGTGAGGCTGGAAGAGGAACGCGGGATTTTTCCGCCTCCGCCGCTGGCCGGCGCGTAGACGATGGCGCGCCAGGCGTTTTCGGCGAGTACTTCCTGAATGCATCCGCCGGCGGTGGCGATCGCCTGGCGCACGCCTTCTTCCTCGTGGTCTTCGAATCCGCTGGCGATCGAGACCTCGCCCAGGCGGAGCATGCCGGGAGCGAGGGCCGCCGACGCGGCTGCGCTGATGTTGGCTACGATCAGAGCGGCTGTGACTCCGTGGAGCGCATTCACGGAGCCGGCGAACAGCTCCACTTTGACGCCGGCGCGGCGGAAGTTGGCGGCGGCGATCTCGACGGCTACGGGGTCCTCGTCGCAGGCAATGACGCGGCCGGCGCCGAGCAACGAGGAGGCTACCGCGAGGATTCCCGATCCGGTGCCGATGTCGATGACCGTCATGCCGGGGCGCAGGCGCTTTTCCAGCGCGCCGAGGCAAAGGCGGGTCGCTTCGTGCGCTCCGGTGCCGCAGGCCAGGCCCGGATTCACGGCGATGCGCACGCGTCCTTCGGGCGTGGGATCGTCGCGCCATTCCGGCGCGAGGTAGAAGCGGTCGCCGACGGTGATGGGCTGGAACAGGGCGCGCGAGGACTCGACCCAGTCGCGCGGCGGGTGTTCCTGGATGCGTGGGTGGAGGCGTGAGAACCGGCGCGAGAGCGCTTCGCGGTTGTCCTCGAAGAACGCCCGGAGGGTCACGCGCCCGTCCGGCGCGGGCTCTTCGACGATGCCCTCGCAGCCGGCTTCCCAGAGTTCCGCGACAAGCAGGTCGCTCTCCGCTTCGGCGGCCTCGAACTCAAGGGAGAACATAAGCCTTCATGCTATCGTGAAAGTTTCCATGAAATTCCAGGGAATCTACGTCGACTGCACGACTCCGTTCGATCATGCCGGCGCGCTTTACCGCGTGAAAGTGGAGCACAATATCGCCAAGTGGAATCGCACCTCGGTGGCCGGATACGTGGTGGGCGGGGTGACCGGCGAGGGCGTGCTGCTTTCGGCGGCGGACCGGGTGGCGTTGTGGACGGCAGCCGCGGCGGAGGGGTCGCGGGACAAAACCTGGATTGCGGGGATCACGTCGCAGGGCGTTCATGAAAGCGTGGAGTTGATCGGGCGGGCGGCCGACCTGGGCTATCACGCGGCGCTGGCGGAGACGCCGCATTACGACCGGACGGCATTGGGCGTGGCCACGCTTTACTATCGTTCGGTAGCCGACCGCTCCCGGCTGCCGGTTCTGGTGGCGGACCGGCCGCGATATTCGGGCGTGGCGCTTTCCGTGGACGAAATCGTACTGCTATCGCAGCATCCTAATATCGCGGGCGTGGTGGATGCTTGCGGAGACGTGGAGAAGACGCGGCGCGCGGCGCGGGAGGCGCGCGCGGGGTTCGCGGTGCTATGCGGGGATGAACAGCGCTTGTGGGAGTCGCTGGGCGCGGGGGCGGTGGGCGGCGTCCTGGCTTTCGCGAGCGCGGCTCCATATGCAGCGATTGCGCTGTGGGAGGCGTTTCGCACGCGCGAGGAGGAAGCGGGCGCGGACTGGCAGTCGCGGATTGCGCACCCGGCGGGGCTGGTTACTTTGCGCTATGGGGTCGCAGGGTTGAAGGCGGCGATGGACGTGAATGCTTATTATGGCGGGCCGCCGCGGCTGCCGTCGCCGGTTGTTTCAGGCGAGGTGAAGGCGGAGATCGCGGAAGCGTTCAAGGATCTGCGGGGATAGAACTCACTCAGAGGACGATGCCGCGGCAAACCGTGCCGCGGGAGGCGACGCGCTGCTTGGCCGTCACTTCGTTCTTTTGGGAGTCGACGAGGCGGAAGGCGCCGTCTTCGATCGCCAGCAGCGCGAGGTCGGCGGGCGCGCCTATTTGCAGCGTTCCCAGCATCGGAACACGGTTGACGATCCGCGCGGGTGTGGCGGTGGTGGCCAGCAGGATGTCGTCGAAATTCATGCCGAGGTAGAGCATCTTTGACATTGTCGTAGGCAGGTCGAACACGGGTCCGTTGATGTTCAGGTTGTAGATGTCGGTGGACACGGTGTCGGGCAGGAAGCCGCCGGCCAGAGCTTTGCGAGCGGCTTCGAAGTTGAAGCTGCCCAGGCCGTGACCGACGTCGAACAGGACACCGCGCGCGCGGGCGTCGCGGACGGACGCCTTCACCTTGCCGTTTGCGTCCAGAATACCCAGCGTGTGGCGGTTGAAGCAATGCGTGACGACGTCGCCGGGGCGCATCAACTCCATCACCTGGTCGGTTTCGGGAGGGGCGAAGCTGATGTGGGTCATCAGCGGGAGGCTGTAGCGGTCGCAGAGCTCGCGGGCGATCTTGAGGAAATCCAGCGAATAGCGGCCGTTCATGTTGGAGCCGACTTGAAGCTTGACGCCGAGGATCAGGTCGCGGTTCGCAACGGCGGTTTCACCGGTGGGCTTCATCATCTTTCGGACGTACTTGACGGGGTCTTCGTCGGGGTTGCGGTCGTTGGGGTAGAGATAGACGAAACCGTAGATGCGGATGCGGGCGGGCTCCACGATGAAGCGGCGGAAGCCTTCCATCTGGTTGTAGCCGAAGCTGCCGGCATCGACCCAGCTGGTGACGCCGGAACGCGCGGCGATGGCGTTGGGGTTGGTTCCGGTTTCGGTGGCGCCCCAGTAGCAGTGGGTGTGCAGGTCGACCAGTCCGGGCGCGACCATAGCGCCGCGCGCTTCGAGTGTCTGAACGGCGCGGGACGGATCGATGGAGTCCTCGATGGCGGCGATGCGGCCGTCGCGGATGGCCAGGTCGGCGCGCCGCTTGAGTCTGGTGGAGGGATCGCGAAGGTCGCCGCCGCGGACCAACAAGTCGTAGGGGCGGGGCTGGGCGGCGAGCGGCGCGGCGGCCAGGGATTGAAGGAAGCGTCTGCGGAGCATCATGGAGGAGTATAAGGCACGGCGCTGCCGTGGGGCCACGCGGGACATAGGCGGGAATGCCTGTTTCACTCGTTAGAATAGAAAGCTCATGATCCGCTTCCGGCTTCTTTTTCTTGCGTGCGCCGCCTTGATTGCCGCCTGCCACGGCTCGCGGGCGGCGGCTGATTTTATCGTCGCGCCCTATTTGCAACTGGGGGATCTGCCGCGGGCGTCGCAGGAAGAAGGGATGTCGGTGCTATGGCACGCCACCGACGCGGACCGGCCGTGGGGGGCGAGATATCGCGCCACCGGCTCCGGGGCCGAATGGCTTCAGGCGGCCGATCTCACCTACACCCGAGTGGACGTCGCCGGGATCGAGCCGCACCGGGTCTATCGCGCGACGCTGACGAGGCTGGCGCCGGGCGGGGAATTCGAGTACGAGATCACGCTGGCGGGGGCGAAAATATTCGGCGCTTCAGGGCGCGCGCGCCGGCCGGCTTCCCAGCCGCAGCGATTCGCGGTGACCGGCGACACGGCGCAAGCTAGCGCCGGGCAGAAGAAGATCGCTGTTCAGATCGTCAAATCCAAGCCCGATTACGTGTTCATCACCGGCGATCTGGTCTATGGCCGCGGGAGGATCTCCGAGTACCGGGACAAGTTTTACCCGATTTTCAATCACGACGAGGCTGATCCGTCTTATGGCGCGCCGGCGCTACGCTCCATTCTCTTCATCGCGGTGCCGGGAAATCACGACCTGAGCCGCGACTTCAGCGCCTTCCAGGACCCGATGGCGTACTTTTACTATTGGACGCAGCCGCTAAACGGTCCAGCCGCCAAGGTTCCGGAATTGACCGGTCCCGCCGACGCCGCCGGGCGTTTTCGAGATGCCGCGGGCGCGCGGTATCCGCGCATGGCGAATTTTTCGTTCGATTACGGCAACGCCCACTGGGTGGCGCTCGATTCCATGCCGTACATGGACTGGACGGACGCCGCGCTGCGGGAGTGGCTGATCGCCGATCTGAAAGCGGCCAAGGACGCGCGCTGGAAATTCGTAGGCTTCCACCATCCGGGATTCAATTCGTCGAAGGCGCATTTTAACGAGCAGCGGATGCGTGTGCTGGCGCCGCTGTTTGAAGAGTACGGCGTGGATATCGTGTTCAACGGGCACGTGCACAATTACCAGCGCTCCTACCCGTTGAAGTTCGTTCCGAAGATGCAGGCCGGCGGATCCTACTACCGCGCCAACGGAAACGTGGAGGGAACCTGGGCGCTGGACAAGACTTTCGACGGCGCGCGCAATACGGAGCCGCGCGGCGTGATCTACATCGTCACAGGCGCGGGCGGCGCCGGTCTCTACGATCCGGAACAGGAAGCCGATCCTAAGTCCTGGCAGGAGTTCACGGCGAAGTTCGTCTCCACAATCCACTCGCTCACTTTGGTCGAAACAAGCGACCGGAAACTGACTCTAAGACAGGTAAGCGCCTTAGGGCAAGAGCTTGACAACTTAGTACTCACTAAGTAGCGGCGTTGTAACACTCTTGTTGTGCCCAAGCCACGGGGTTTGGTATCGTTGCCTTAACTCAAGAACCGCCCCCAGGCCAACGAGGTGGGTTCTTATCGGAGATGAAAGGAGAGCACCTTTTGCGGAGCCAGAGGAGATCCGCGATCCGGGCTGGCGGAAGGAACAGGCGATGCTGCCGGTTTCGTTCGATGGCAGGGACTGGTGCGAACATATGGCAGAGTCACTCGGAGGACTCGAATTTGAGCGTTTTTGGAGGCGGCTACAGCAGCTTGGATTGAACGCATACGAATCGCGGTCATATCTGGTTCTGCTGGGGCATTCGCGCTTCAAAGCGCTGGAGCTGGCGGCGCGATCTCATGTGCCGCGGCAGAAGATTTACGAAGTGCTCGACAGTCTTGTGGAGAAGGGCTTTGCGCAGGTAGTGCAGGAGCGCACCAAGCTTTTCTCGGCGGTCGAGCCTGATCTGGCGATTCCCAGCTATCTGTCGCGCAAGCGCCAGTTGCTGGAGCAGGAGTTGATGGACCAGGGGCGCGCGGCCTCGGCGATGGTCGACGATTTGAAGTCGATGTACTCGTCGGGACAGGGCGGCCGGGGGACGCTGGACTACCTGCGGATCGTCACAGAACCCGCGCAAACCGCGGCGGAATACCGGCGGATGCTCTCGGAGGTGAAGCAGGAGTATCTGGAGCTGGCGCGTCCGCCGTACGCGGTGGATCCGCTGGACGAGAAACTGGTCAAGCAAGCCAGGCTCGGCGGAGTCGCCTGCAAACTCCTGATCGAGGCGTCTAGTCTGGACAACGACCACCTGGTGCGCCTCGCGGAGTTTTCGACGGTCGGCGTGGAGGTGAAGCGGGCTTCCTCACTCCCGATGAAGCTGGCGGTGTTCGATGGGCGGCGCGGCATGATTGCGCTGCTGGATCCGGTGCTCACGCGTCCGGCCTGGACTAGTGTGGTTTTCGACCACGAGGGGATGGGCGAGGCGATGAAGGGCCTGTTCGAGGACCACTGGCGGCGCGGGGCGGCTTTGTAGGCGCCAGCAACCGCGCCCTGACGGTCGCGGTTCAGCAACTTACAGCTCTACTTCGTGATACTGGAGCGCCCATTCGCGCATGTAGCGCACGCGTGTGGGCGCGATCCGGTAGAGCACAAACTCCGGATTGTCGATGCTGCGCAGATACGCGCGCAGAAGCGGGTTCGTGTCCCAGATCTGCTGCCGCGTTTCGCGTTCAGCGACGTTTTCGACCCTGCCGGTGATGCGCACCTGGTCGTGATCGGGCGACATATAACACAGCTCCACTAGCGGGTTTGCGTCCAACTCGCCGGTCTTGCCGGAGCTGCGCATGGAAGCCACGTACACGGTGAAGACGTCGGTCTTGACAGGCGACACGGGGCGGACGCGGGGCTGCGCGCCCTCCACGCTCGCGAGCATGGGAAACGGCGAGGAGGCAAGCACGGCGAGGGCGCGGCTGCGGACTTCTTCACTCGAGAGCGGCGGTTCGGGCTTCATGATCTGAAGAGCAGGATAACAAAGGGCTGGGGCTCAGCCGGACACAGGGCTTAGCCGGACACTACTGCGTCATCCAGATCCTCGGGCCGCCCGATGTCGCGCCAGGCTCCTTCAATGGGGAAGATGCGGATGCGCAGGCCGCACGCGATCATGGCGGCGAAGGCGCTGGTGATTTCGTATTCGCCGCGCGGCGAAACGTCTACGCGGGAGATTTCGTCGAACAGCACCGGACGGAACGCGTAGATGCCGGCGGAATTCCAGCGCGTGGAGGACGTCCCGCGCGGAGGCTTCTCCACGATGCGGGTGATGATGCCGTCCCGCTCGTAAACCGCGGCTCCCTGCCACGGGTCGTCAACGTCCTTTACGGCGAGAGTCCCGGCCAGTGTTGCATCGGCGAGCAGCGTGTCGAACAGGCCGCGATACACGCCTTCGCCGGTGATAATATCGCCGTAGGTAAGCAGAAATTCGTCCCTGCCGGCGAAATCGCGAGCCAGCGCGGCCGCGGTAGCGGTTCCATTCACCTCGGGCTGCCGAAGGAAGGTGAGCGTGAGTGGATAGTGCCGGAAATGTTCCTCGATCATCTCGGCGCGGTAGCCGGTGACGATGCATGCCTGGGTGAAGCCGGCCGCGCGCAGGCGGTCCAACAGGTGCTCCAGCACGGGCTTTCCGCGCAACTCCACCATCGGCTTGGGACGGTCTTCGGTGAGCGATCCCATGCGCGTGCCGCGGCCCGCGGCGAGAATCACGGCTTTTGACATAAACCTATATAATCCGTTGGTGCCTCGTACCCCGGCAACCCCGATGCGCTGGATGGTTCTCGCGCTGCTGTTCTTCGCCACCACCATAAACTACCTGGACCGCATCGTGTTTTCGGTGCTTGCTCCGGTGATCCAGAAAGAATTGCGGCTGACCGATCAGGATTACGGGAATCTCACCGGCGCGTTCCAGATCGCGTATACCTTCGGGTTCCTGGCGGTCGGCAAGTTCATCGACCGTTACGGAACGAAGGTAGGCTATGCCGCGGCGATTCTGTGGTGGTCGGCCGCGGCGACGCTGCACGCGGTTGCCCGCACGGCGGTGGACCTGGGGTTCTGGCGCGCGATGCTGGGGTTCGGCGAGGCGGGCAATTTTCCTGCGGCCATCAAAAGCGTCGCCGAGTGGTTCCCGAAGAAGGACCGCGCGTTCGCCACCGGGGTGTTCAACGCGGGCTCGAACGTGGCGTCGATGATCGGACCGCCGGTGTTTGTGTGGCTGAACTGGAGATTCGGATGGCGGGCCAGCTTCCTTGTCACCGGCCTCAGCGGCTTCGTCTGGCTCGTGTTTTGGCTGGTGTTTTACCGCCGCCCGCCGGAAATCGTGGATCCGTCGGCCGAAGTGGTGAAGCAGGTGGGCTGGCGCGCAGCGCTGGCGCAGCGGCCGACGTGGGGCTTCGCCATCGCCAAGTTCCTCACCGATCCGGTCTGGTGGTTTTATCTGTACTGGCTGCCGAAATATTTGTTCGACGCGCGGAAGTTCAATTTGAGCGAAATCGGCTGGGCGCTGCCGGTGGTCTACCTGATGGCCGACGCGGGCAGCGTCGGCGGGGGATGGTTTTCCGGTTGGCTGATGCGGCGGGGAATGGACGCGCCGCAGGCCCGCAACACGGCCATGATCGCCTGCGCCGGCTGCATGCCGGTGGCGGCGATGGCGGTGTTCACGCCGAACACGGCAGTGACGATCGCGCTGGTCAGCCTGGCGACGGCCGCGCATCAGGGATGGTCGGCGAATCTGTTCACCACTACGTCGGACGCGTTTCCGAAGGAGTCCGTGGCCAGCGTCACCGGGATCGGCGGTTTCGCCGGTGGTTTGGGAGGCTTTCTGTTTTCAGCGGTGATTCCGGGCTGGGTAGTGACGCATTTCGGTTATACGCCGATGTTCGTTTTTATGGGGACGCTACATCTTGTGGCATGGTTTGTGCTGCGCAGGATGATGTGGACGCCGAAGGCCGCGTAAAGCGGTGAAAGTCAGGCGCGGGCTTCGCCGAGCGGCTTCAGCGGCACGATCCGCTTGACGCGTTCCATCACCCTCCTGTTTTGCGCAGCCTTTTTCAGGTCGTATTCCGCCTGCAGGCGCATCCAGAATTCCGGAGTGCTGCCAAAGAGGCGGGAAACCTTCAGGCACATGACGGCAGACAGAGGCTTGCGTCCAGCCAGAATATCGTGAACCATTTGGCGCGAAATGCCGAGAGCCTTTGCAGTGGCCGTCACGGACAGGCCGACTTCGGGAAGAATGTCTTCTCTGATGATCTCACCCGGATGTACAGGCGGCAATCTATTCTTTTTGTCCATCTCTCCCTCCCCTAGTGATAATCCTCAAAATCGACATCGCGTGCGTTCTCACCCGACCAGCCGAACGTTATGCGGTAGTTTCCGGTGACGCGCACCGACCACCATGCAGTCTGTGAAAACTGTAGCCTGCAACGTTCATGTCCTCCGGCTGCATCACTTCCAGCGACTGAGGAATGCGCACGCACTTGCCGACATATTCGGCGCCGATCCGCCGGGTCTGACCAATCAGGTAGATCTCCTCAAGACCTTTATTCCTGAAGCTGGCGACCACAATCTGAGTGTAAACTGAAAGGCTTACAGTATCAACGATTTGATTGACAGCCCCGGGGCTATTCCTATCCGGTTTTGGGCTCCGCGAGGACACGTTGAGAGCCGGGAGGACAGCCTGAGGGCCAACTCGGCCCAGGCGTCGGCAGGGACGGTTTTCGCGCTAGCCGATGCCGTGGGACATAGATCCGGGCGCGGGCCGTGAAAACGGCATGACTGCGTCGGCCCCGTGGTGGCGGCCGCGATTGCGTTCACCGGCTGCATTCCGATCGTCTGGTACGATGCGCCCCCCTGAAATCGCCCCCGGCCGGCTAACGGCCGAGCGCTACCCGGATCCGAGCGAGGTGGTGGTAACTGTGGCGCACCGCGTGATCCTCAAGCATGAACTGGCAGGTGAGAGGAGCATCGCTATTGAGCGAGATGGGAGCGGCGCCATCCAGCTCCGTATCGCTCAAAGCGCGAATTGCGGCTGCCGCCGCGGCACTGTTTTCCGCCAGCAAGGCGAGCGCGGCCTCCCTTGTAACGCCGTCATTGTCTTTCGCGTGGCCGCTGTTCATCTCGTGTACGACGTCCCAAGTCACGGTGATTGGCTGACCGGCGGCGAGCAATTGCGCGAGGTGGATCTCGATCGGGTAAACGCTGGCTACGTGATGCACCAGGACGCCAATCTTCCGTCCATCTTTGGGAACGCGCGTCTGCCACTCCGTCTCGGTAAGTGTGGCGGCAAATGCAGCGAGGGCTGCCGCGCCAGCCTCGAGGCGGGTGGCGAGGGCTTCGGATCTCTTGTTCATTTTTCCTCCAAAATAAGGCGCCTCGGGGCGTAACCCGGAGCGCGTTCAGTACATGTTTTCAGCCGTACGCATCGCGTACGGCTCAAGGACCACTCTTTTACGGCGGTGGCTCAGTACCGAGCTGCGCGCGTAAACAGGGCTCCCTTGAAGCAGATACCTCATCGATCTTTTTACGGCAGTGTCATTCAAAGCCCAAGAGACTTCTCAACGGCTTCGGCTGGGTGCTCGAAGGCGCCTATCTCCCGCAACGCTTTATTCGAATTCATAATAGCTACAATTGTGCGGTGCGCCTGGTGGAACCACAATGCCCGAGCGTCGCCATCATTTGCTCGGACAGCTCACCGGAGCCGATTCCTTTGCGCGGCGGCCAGGGAAGTTTGCCGGGAGTCCGGGCGACTGAATGGATGCTTGCACCTGGTTGAGGAAGCCGCTTCTTGTCGGGTCGGCTAACGAAGCCATGCTGAGTGCATTTGCGGGGAGTCAAAACAAGAGGGCCTCGGATTCGGACTGACGAGGCTGGACGCGTTGCGCTACTTGTGAGGTGATCCCACGGCTCTTCTGTAAGCCTTGTCCAAGCAGGCAAGGGCGTCACCTACATCACGTTCCCCTTCCAGCTCGTAAAGCTGCCATTTCTGGCCCTCAAGCCTTTGTGTGCGGGTGGGCAGCTTGTACGCGATCGCGTTGGGGCTTTCGAGAGCGCGCTTGTCCGGGAGCATTGCGAATACGACGGCGCCGCGATAACAGGCACGCAGGCCGAACATCGGACGCACGCTGACACCGGGCCATTGAAGGAGTTCCTGGCAAAGCAGAGTAGATATACGCCTCATCTCCTCTGAAACAGGCGCCAACCTCGGCCGCTTGCCCGTTCCTGACTTGGCCATTCGGTTCGAAGCCGATCGTCTCACAGGATTCCGCCAATTCTATCAGCCGGGTTTCAAGGCCGGAGGCTGAGGCCATCCGAATACATTGCCGAACGCGCCATACCGGCGGAATTAGAATCGAAGGCGAATGCCACCATTAATGACGCGTCCATCGAGCGGAGCCCACGCGTCGACCGTCCAGCGGCCGTCTACTCCACGATTCGGCCGGAGCAATGGGTCCCAGCGGGTTTGCCGAACATTGGTAAGGTTTTCTGCATTGAGGAACAGCCGCACCCGGCCAAATCGACGTTCGCCCATGAGACCAACTAAAACGTAGGGCTTGGATTCAGAGCGATACGGGTTCTGTTCCAGTAGTTGGCGGCCTGTGTAATACCCTTCGACGCCGATCCGCCATGTCTCCTTCCTTTCCCACATGCCGACAAGTCCAATGCTGTGACTCGGGGTCAACGGCACTTCTGTGCGTCTGCCTAGATCGATGTTTAGTTCGCGAGAGCGAACGTAGGTGTAGCTGGCCGTGAGCGAGAGTGGGGACTTTCGCCAGGTGCCTAGGAACTCGACGCCGCGATTCGCCGCCGGTTCGGGCAGATTCGTGATTGCGTAACGATCGCCACGTTCTACGTAGATCGGATGTCGTACGGATGAGGCAAAGAACGTCGTTGTGAAAGACGCGGGACCAAAGTTGCGGGTGACGTCGAGCGAGGCGCTTCGACCTCGTTCAGGCGCGAGCGGCGCCGGAATCGTGAGGCGCGATAATCCAGCCGCTTCGGTTTCCTCGGTCAAGGGTGTTGGTGCGAAGAAGCCTTGCCCCGTTGATACGCGGCTGGTCCAACCTTTCCAGCGGGCGAGCGCGGACACACGAGGGCTAAAAAAGGTCCCATATTGACTATGAAAGTCGACACGGCCGCTGGCCGACACCGACAACCATGGGGCAAGAGTGATGTCATCCTGCACGAACAGGCCAGGCGTGACGTATTGGTAAGCAAAGCGCGGAACGTCCTGTGGACGATAGGCATCACGCTCAGCGGCGGCGCCCACTACCCAGGTGTTTCGACCAAACGTCCCGCGCGCCGCGAGTTCACTGAAGAGCATTTCATGGCGGTCGTGTTCCAGAACCTCGCCGAAGCGGTGAACATGGTTCTGCAAAGAAGCTGCAAAGCGAGCAGTCACGACGTAGCGTTGTTCAATGATCGCCTGGTAGCTTCCGCCAACATCGTACCGGCGTGTGTCCAGTGATTCAGCGTAAGGTGCAGCCGTTGCGGGAAGGACAGCGCCGGGCATGGCGCCGCCCTCACGGTTCTCGTAAGTGATACCACCGGTGAGGAACCCGGTCTTGCCGTTGCCGCCGTCCCAGAAGAATCTAGGCCGAACAACCCCACGCGCGTACTCTGCCAAGTCGGCCCAACCGTCTCCGTTGATATCCCTACGCTCTTGTCCATGGCCACCACCAAGGAGAGAAGCGCTCCAATGTGGAGATAACTGCGATGCCAGGAAGAGTGAGAGGTCGGTTGCCCCGAGAGTGGAACGATTCAGGAGAATCTCATGAACGGGCTCTGCTCCCGGACGCCGTGCGATGAGGTTCACCACGCCCGCCATGGCCCCGGCTCCATAGAGCGCGGAGGAGACGCCCTTTATTACTTCGACCTGCCCGAGATCCATGGGGGGGATTTGCAGAAGTCCCAGCCCGCCTCCCTGCTGACCGAAAAGTGGCAGACCATCTGAAAGGAACCGCGTGTAACGCCCGCGCATTCCTTGAATCCGAACACTTGCCGCGCCGAGTGAGGGGGACGTTGTTTGAACCCGAAGACCACCCATTTCGTTGAGCATCATGACGATGTCGCCGGGAGTCATGAGCGTCTTTTCTTCGATCTCTTCCTTTCCAAGCACCTCAACCCGGGTTGGAGAATCCTGAAGGCGTGCGTCCGTCCGAGTCGCGTATACCGTTATCTTCTCTTCCACCGCCTCCTGCGGCTGAAGTTCCACTATGACTTGCCGCTCGCGTGACTCGTCAACCGACAGCGAGGTGTGCGCGGGAAGGAATCCATCTTTTGCTATGGTAATATCTACTCTGCCAAGAGCTACAGAGCCAACCGCGATGCCGTTCTGATCGGTTTTGATGGCGTTCCCGTTAAGCCCTACGTTTGCGCCTTCAACCGGAGCGGAACTGGCTCTCACCTCAACGCGAATCGTGGCGCGCTGTTGGGAGAATACCGGAAGCACAAGGTTGAAAAAGATGAGACTCAGTGGCAGGCGCATGTTTCGTTTCGAAGAGCATCGATTCCCTCTTTCCCGAAGCCTGGGTCATCCCACCAGGCAATCAGGCCTTCCAGACTGTTCCAGGCGAGCGTGAAATACTCGAGCTCACGGCCACGCTTTACCGCGTGTGCGTGTTGAAGGGTAAGAGCCGATGTGCTCACAGTACCTCCGTATCGAGGCTCTCAAGAATGGGGCATTCGCTCATCAAGCAGGTTCCGTCGCAGGATTCTTTTAGTCGAAGCAGAGCACGCCGAATTGCCTTCAGGTGTGAAATTTTAACTTCTACCTCTTTGGTCTTTGTCTCAATCTGTTGAATCACCTCGGCGCAGAGTTGATCCGGATCGAGCCTTAGCGCAAGAAGCTCCTTGATTTCGGAGAGCGAAAAACCCAGCTCCTGAGCGCGCTTAATAAATCGGAGACGCCGAACAGCGTTGAGCGAGTAAGCCCGGTGCCCCGATGCTTTTCGTGGCGGCGGGAGCATGAGCCCCTCGCGTTCATAGTAGCGGATTGTTTCCAGGTTCACTCCGCCGCGTTCGGCAAGCTGGCCAATTGTAAGTGTCTCCATACGCCCCCAAATTCAAGCATATAACCCGTACCTAACTACGGGTCAAGGCGGTTTACCAGCGACGGCCGCGCGTCAGGGCTGGTCGGCGAATCAGTTCGCGACGACCCGGTCGCGTTTTCCGAAGGAGTCCGTGGCCAGCGTTAGCATCGTCGGGTTCGCCAGCGGCCGGGCCGGGTGCATTTCGGCTACACGCCGATGCTCGTGTTCAGGCGGACGCTGCAACGGCTGCATCGGAAGCGGCTCTTCGCGCAGGCCCTTCGAAGCACGCGGGGCAGATCCCCCACTAGTTTGGACGAAAACGCCGGAAAACACGCCCCGATCCGTCTGGCTGCCTGCGTGCATGTCATAATGACGGTAAGAACGTGAAGCGGGCGGCATTCCATTTCGTGTTGTCGGTGCTGCTGATTGGCACGCTGGTGTGGGGCGAATGCCTCTCCTGCCCGCGGCTGTTCTCCACCCGGCAAACCAAGAGCTGCTGCAAACCGACCGGCTGTGAGCAGAAGCCCAAGCCCGCCGGGCCGAGTCACGAGGATTGCAAAACACATCCCGAATCCGCGCTGACCTTCGTCAAAGCGGACCCCGATTGGGCACAGCCCGCCGATCCCGGAATTTCGTTTGAACCGGCGGACCCTCAGCAATTGCAAGCCCGAGCCATCCCGCCTCTGCACGGGCCGGTGTTGCCGCATACGGCTGATTATTCGCCTCCTGAGCGGTACCTTTTCTACTCCGTCTTCCGCATTTAGTCCTTCTCCTTTTGCACGCGCAAATCGGCGCCGTCGTGTCTCTGACGCGCGGGGTCGAAGATTGGCCGGCCACAGCTTTCATTGGAAAAAGGAGAAAGTGTCATGTATCGCAAATCATCCTCTCTGATCGTTTCGATTCTCTTTGCGGCGCTTCCCGCACTTGCAGTCGAAAAATCCTCACCCTATCTTGAACAGGCAAAACGCCTGGAGGCCGAATCGCAGCAGCACGCCCCGATGGCGGCGGAGTTCGAAAAGCCGCCGACCATGTGGGAGCAGAAATTCCCCATGTCCGGGAAGACCGCGGGGCACTGCCGCTGGCTTTCGGACAAGCTGGCCCGTCAAGCCGCGGCGCTTCGCGTGAAGGCGGAGAACCCGGATTATCCGGACGTCGCGTCGCTCCTGGAAGCTGAGTCTCGCGAGCACGCGCGGATGGCGGCCGAATTCGACAAGTCGCCGTCTGCATTGCTGGGGCGAACTGCCGCGCACTGCCGCGAGTTGTCCGAAAGGCTCGCCCGGCAGGCGGCGGCGGCTCGCGCTCGCGGGGCGCAGTAGGCGACGCTTCCGGCGAGGGAATAAGAATGAGTCCGCGGTTTTACCTGGCTCTAGTCTGCGCGCCGCTCGTCGCGCAGACTCTCCCCGACCTGATCGATGAAGCGCTGCGCAACAACCCCGAGGTGACGCTGGCGCAGAAACGGTATGAGGCGGCGCGCCAGCGGCCGGATCGCGAAAGCGCGCTACCGGACCCGATGGTGTCCTTCGGCTACGCCTCCACCGGCAGCCCGCGTCCCTTCGCCGGGATCGGGCGGGACCCGGTGGCGAACGCCGGCCTGATGGTTTCGCAGGAACTGCCAGCGGCCGGAAAGCGAAAGCTCCGCGGCGATTTGGCCGCGCGAGAGGCCGACGCCGAGTTCCAGCAGTATCACGCCGTGCGCCTGAACGTCGCGTCTCGCGTGAAGATCGCCTGGCATCAGCTTCATCACGCGTATGAGGCCGTCAGCGTAATGGAGAAGAACCGGGATCTGCTGCGGCAGTTGATTCGCGTGTCGGAGGTCCGGTACGCGGCGGGCCGGGCACGGCAGCAGGACGTCTTCAAGCTGCAAACGCAGCTTGCGGTGATGGAGACCGAGATCGTCCGGATGTCGCAGGACCGCTTCCGCAGCGAAGCCGAACTCAACAGCCTGTTGAACCGCCCGCCGGGCAGCCCGCTCGCCGAGCCACCTGAAACCGCGCTCGGCGAATTTCCGTGGAACGCGGAGGATCTGCTGGCCGAAGCTTCGAAACAGGCGCCGCTGTTGCGGCGGGAGCAGAAGATGATCGAGCGCGGACAGCTCGCGGTGAACCTGGCGCGCAAGGACTACTATCCCGACTACGTTGTGTCGGCGGGCTACTTCAACATGGGCGGCATGGCGGACATGTACCAGTTCCGCGTGGACATCCGCGTCCCCGCTTACTTCTGGCGAAAGCAGCGGGCCGAGGTGCATCAAGAGGTGGCCGTGCTCAGCCAGGCGAAGAAAAGTTACGAAGCGGCCAACCGGAGCCTGGAATTCCGGGTGAAAAACGAGTTCGTGCAGGCCGAGACGGCGTACAAGCTGGCGCGCCTGTATCAGGACAGCGTCATGCCGCCGGCGAAGCTGGCCCTGGAATCGGCGCTGGCGGGGTACGAAACCGGCAGCGGCGAATTCTCCATGCTGCTGATGAATTACATGGCGGTGGTGGATTTCGAGCTGAAGTTCCACGAGGAGATGGTCAAGTTCCGGACCGCCGTGGCGCGTCTGGAGGAACTGGTGGGGCATGCGTTGGAGGGCGGGCGATGAAAACGTTTCTGATTCTGGTTCTGGTGGCGGCGTCGTTCGCCGGCGGATACGGCTACGGCCGCTGGTACGGCAAACCTCTGGCCCCGGCAGCAAAATCGGAGCGGAAGGTCCTGTATTGGGTGGACCCGATGCATCCGGCTTACCGGTCGGACAAACCTGGCATCGCGCCGGACTGCGGCATGGACCTGGTGCCGGTTTATGAGGATGGCTCGCAGGGGGCTGGCGCGGTTCCGCAGGGGATGCTCCAAATCACGCCAGAAAAGCAACAGGCTATCGGCGTGGAGTACGGAGAAGTTCGATATACGACCTTCGCCGGAACGGTCCGCGCGGCGGCCAAAGTCGGGGTCGACGAAACCAGGATCGCCAAAATCCAGTCCAAGTTCGACGGCTGGATCGACCAGCTCTTCGTTAATTTCACGGGCCAGGCCGTGGAGAAAGGCCGGAAGCTGCTGACCATCTATTCGCCGGAACTGCTGGCCACGCAGCAGGAGTTCCTTCTGGCGATGAAGGCGGAGCGCGAGATGAAGCATCACCCGATGGCGGAGATCGCGGCGTCCAACGAACGCCTGGTGGCCGCCGCCCGAAAGCGCCTGGAGCTGTGGGACATCTCCGCGGAGCAGATCGACCAGGTGGCCCAGACGGGCGAGCCACTCAAGAATCTGACGCTTTACGCGCCGATATCGGGCATCGTCACCGCGCGCAATGCCTATCCGAAACAGAAGATCACGCCGGAAACCGAGCTGTTCACAGTTGTCGATCTGTCCACGGTCTGGGTCATCGCCGATGTCTTCGAATACGAAGCCGACGAGATCCGCGTTGGAATGCCCGCCACCGTATCGCTCTCCGGCAATATCTTTCGGGGCCGCGTGAATTTCATTCTTCCACAGGTGGACCCGCAGACGCGGACCCTGAAAGTACGCATCGAGGTGCCGAACCCTTCACTGGCCCTGAAGCCGGACATGTTCGCCGACGTGGAGTTCCGCACCGGCGGCGGACGCGCCCTTACCGTGCCGCAGGAAGCGGTGCTCGATTCCGGCGAGCACAAAACGGTCTTCGTCGACCGGGGCGCGGGCATGCTGGAGGCCCGGAAGGTGGAGGTGGGACGCATCGCGGACGGGCGCTACGAGATCCTCAGCGGCTTGAAGGAAGGCGAGCGGATCGTGGTCTCGGGAAATTTTCTGGTGGATTCGGAGAGCCAACTGAAGGCTGCCACAGGTGCGATGACGCCGGGGAGCGCAAATGATCACTCGCGTCATTGAGTTCTCAGCGAAGAATCGCGCAGTGGTGTTCCTGTGCGTCGCCGCGGCCGTTGTCTGGGGCCTGTGGTCGATGCAAAACCTGCCGCTCGACGCGATCCCCGACTTGAGCGACACGCAGGTGATCGTCTACTCGCGCTGGGACCGCAGCCCGGACATCATCGAGGACCAGGTGACGTATCCCATCGTGACCTCGATGCTCGGCGCTCCCAAGGTGAAGGACGTGCGCGGATTTTCGGACTTTGGGTACTCGTACGTCTACATCATTTTCGAGGAGGGCGTGGACATCTATTGGGCGCGGTCGCGGACGCTAGAATACCTTTCCAAGATCCTTCCGCGGCTTCCCCAGGAAGTCAAAACGGAACTGGGGCCGGACGCGACGGGCGTAGGCTGGGTGTTTCAGTATGCCCTGGTCGATGAGACCGGCCGCCACAGTCTGGCGGAGCTGCGGAGTGTGCAGGACTGGTATCTGCGCTATCACCTGCAGGCAGTGCCGGGAGTGGCTGAGGTCGCGCCGCTCGGAGGCTTCGTTCGCCAGTACCAGGTGAACGTCGACCCGAATCGCCTCCAGCAGTTCGGCATCCCGCTGTCGAAGGTGGTGGCCGCCGTGCGCGGGTCCAACAACGACGTGGGCGGGCGGCTGGTGGAGTTCACCGGCCGCGAGTACATGGTGCGCGGCCGCGGGTACGCTCGTTCCACGGCGGATCTGGAAAGTGTGGTGCTAAAGACCAACGACTCGGGCGTCCCGGTTCGCGTCCGCGACATCGGTACGGTCGCCCTGGGTCCGGACCTGCGGCGCGGCGTCGCCGAGCTGGATGGAACGGGCGAGGTGGTCTCCGGCATCGTAGTGATGCGGCAGGGCGAGAATGCGCTGAAGGTGATCGAGCGCGTAAAGGCGAAGATCCACGAGATTCAGCCCGGGTTGCCGAAGGGCGTGAAGCTGGTTACCGCCTACGACCGCAGCGAGCTGATCCTGGCGTCGATCGACAATCTCAAGCACACGCTGACGGAGGAACTGATCGTCGTCGCGCTTGTGATCCTTATCTTTCTCTGGCACATTCCCAGCGCTATCATTCCCATTCTCACGATTCCCATTGCCGTGATCATCGCGTTCATCCCGATGCAGGCCATGGGGCTGACTTCCAACATCATGTCGCTCGGCGGCATTGCGATCGCGGTGGGCGCCATGGTGGACGCGGCGATCGTGGTGGTGGAGCAGACTCACAAGAAGCTGGAAGAGTGGCAGCGCAACGGCCGCCGGGAGGATTACCACGCGGTGGTTGTCGGGGCGGTGAAGGAGGTGGCGGGCCCCAGCTTTTTCGCTTTGCTGGTGATCGCGGTGTCCTTCCTGCCCGTGCTCACGCTGGAAGCGCAGGAGGGCCGGCTGTTCAAGCCCCTGGCTTACACCAAGAACTTTTCCATGATCGTGGCGGCGATCCTCGCCATCACGCTGGACCCTGCGGTGCGACTTCTGTTCACCCGCATGGACCCGTTCGCGTTCCGCCCGCGCTGGCTGGCCGGCGTCGTGAACGCCCTGCTGGTCGGCAGGATCCATTCGGAAGAGAAGCATCCGATCAGCCGGGTGCTGATGCGCCTCTATCAGCCGGTGGCAGTGTGGAGCCTGCGCTGGAAATGGCTGGTGATCAGTGGCGCGGTCGCCATCATGGCTGTCACGGTTCCCGTCTATAAGAAACTCGGCTCGGAATTCATGCCTCCCCTCGACGAGGGCGTCATCCTCTTCATGCCCTCGACGCTGCCGGGGATTTCCGTCACCGAGGCGCAGAAGCTGCTGCAAGTGCAGGACCGGATATTGAAGCGCTTTCCGGAAGTGGAACGCGTGCTGGGCAAGGCCGGGCGGGCGGAAACCTCGACCGATCCGGCGCCGCTGTCGATGATGGAAACCGTGGTGCAATTGAAACCGCGCAACCAATGGCGGAAGGTGGACACCTGGTACAAGGACTGGCCGGAGTGGGCGCGGGAGATCGCCAGGCATATCACCCCGGACCACATCACCACCGAGCAATTGAGCTCGGAGATGCATGAAGCTCTGCAACTGCCTGGCGTCTCGAATGCCTGGACGATGCCGATCAAGAATCGCATCGACATGCTGACCACCGGAGTCCGCACGCCGGTGGGCGTGAAGATTTTTGGCGCGGACCTCAAGACCATCGAACGCATCGGCGGCGAGATCGAGCGTCTGCTGCCCGCTGTCGCCGGAACGCGCAGCGTCTTCAGTGAGCGGACCGGCGGGGGCTACTTTCTGGATTTTGACTTGAAGCGCGACCGGCTGGCGCGTTACGGGCTGACGGTGGACGAGGCGCAAATGGTAGTGGCGAGCGCCATCGGCGGAGAGAGCGTCTCTACTACCGTCGAAGGACGGGAACGCTATCCGGTTAACGTGCGCTACCTGCGCGATTACCGAAGCGACCTGGCCCGGCTGGGCCGTGTGCTGGTGCCGGCGGGGATGGACGGAAAGCAGCAGATCCCGCTGGCCCAGATCGCGGACCTGAAGCTGGTAAACGGCCCGGCGATGCTGCGCAACGAAAACGGGCTGCTTGCCGGTTACGTCTACGTCGATGTGGCGGGACGCGACGTGGGCGGTTACGTGGACCAGGCGAAGCGGATGGTGCGGGAGAAGGTCGCGCTGCCTCCCGGATATTCGCTCGCCTGGAGCGGCCAGTACGAGGCCATGGAGCGGGTCAAGGAGCGCCTGAAAGTGGTGCTGCCGCTGACGCTGTTCCTGATCTGGATTCTGCTGTACCTGAATACGCGGTCGGTAGCCAAAACGGTGATTGTGCTGCTTTCGGTGCCATTCTCCGCGGTGGGCGCGGTGTGGCTGCTGTACCTTCTGGGCTACAACCTGTCGATCGGCGTGTGGGTGGGACTGATCGCGCTGATGGGCGTCGACGCGGGGACGGGTGTGTTCATGCTGCTTTATCTGGACCTCGCTTTTGAGGAGCGGAAAAAGAACGGTCGCATGAAAACCTTGGCCGACTTGCAGGATACGATTTTGCATGGCGCGGTCAAGCGCATCCGGCCGAAGTTCATGACTGTGGCCACCATGTTCGTGGGCTTGATTCCAATCATGTGGTCGGTGGGAACCGGCGCCGACGTGATGAAGCGAATCGCCGCGCCGATGGTGGGTGGCATCCTGACGTCTTTCATTCTGGAACTGGTCGTTTATCCGGCTGTTTATGAGGTGTGGAAATGGCATTCTTACGTGAAGCGGCAATCGGCTTGATGCTGGCGGGCGCGGTTTGGGGCGAAGATTTCCGCGTTCCCGCGAAGCACGATCACTGGCGGAAGTTCTGCGCCGGGACTCTGGTGGTCACTGGGGAAGGCGTCGCCTACCAGGGGCGGGGCGAACACACCTGGAATTGGACGTTCCAGGAGATCGAGCAGTTGACGGTGGGCGAAAAGCGGATCGTTGTGCTGAGCTACCAGGACGTCAAGTGGAAGCTGGGCGCGGACAGGGAGTTCGTCTTCGACGTAGAGACGCCGGCCGGGTTGTACGAGTTTCTGCACGGACGGCTGGACCAGCGCTTCGTCGCCGCGCTGGCCGATGGCGACGTGAAGCCGTTGTGGCAGGTCCCGGCAAAGCGTCTGTCGGCGCTGGGCGGCGCCGCTGGAACGCTGGTGGCCGGCGAAGACCGGATCGTATTTCGCAGCTCCGACGGAAAGGCGTCGCGGACGTGGCGCTACGGCGATATCGAAAACATCTCGCGATCCGGCCCGTTCGATCTCAGCATCGTCAGCTTTGAGCGGTCGCGGGCGCATTACGGCAGCCGGAAGGGATTCCAGTTTCAGTTGAAAGAGCCTCTCAGCGAGGCGCGATACGACGAGTTATGGAGGAGGTTAAACAAGTTATGAAAAGCCTGATTCTGATTCTATTTGCCGCGGCGGTTTTGGACGCCGCTTCGAAGCAGACGTTTACGGGCGTGATTACCGACACCATGTGCGGATCCAATCACGCCATGATGAAAGCGAAAGTGGACGCGGATTGCGTGAAGGCGTGCATCAAGCCGGGCGGGAAGTGGCGGTATGCGTTAGTTGACGGCAAACACACTTATACGCTGAGCGATCAGCAGACTCCGGAAAAGTACGCCGGCCGCAAGGTGGTACCTGACCTATGCACACAGTGACGCCTGCACCGCGCCTGATGCGATGTGATTGGACCCGCTGGTTCCGGCTTTCCCCTGAATCTTAATCGGCTAATCGTCGTCGGTTCCCTGACCCCC
>JACXTT010001821.1_pt1 | contig 34819 bp, 23 predicted proteins | sample 9270951 | NCBI WGS metagenome assembly JACXTT01 (sample SAMN15532306, study PRJNA645909) | rock metagenome | isolation source: weathered quartz diorite | place: Puerto Rico | collected 2017-06-21 | reverse complement strand
AATGGGCGATGGATGTGAGCCGCACCGCCGAGGAAAGACAGTACGCTGAGCGCGAAGCCCACGATGAAACAAAGAAGATAAAAATCAGTCCAGGTCATAGGACACCTCGAGCGCACCCCGTGCGCGAGCTGGAATTCGAGACGCAGACCCTACAACTTAGTTTTGCAACGACGCTGGCGCCGGATGCCCGCTGCCTCCTTGGCTCCCGCTGCGCTGTTGCCCAGAACTCAAAACTTCTCCCAGCCGGTCAGCCAAGCCTGGTGTACGAAGAATCTCCGCCAGGAGCAGCACGGCTTTGCGTGAATCCTCCATCTCGGCGATGGCCAGCAGTGCGCGTTGCAGCTCCGGGTCTGTCGTGAACTGCTCGGCGCCCGCAAAGAGCCACGAATCGATTTTCGCGTCGATCGCCCGCAATTCGGATTGCAGGCCCGGTGTATACCCCTCCGGATCGTCCACCAGGAAGCCCGGGTAGACCCGGAAGAACCGCGCTAGGAGTTCCCGCGTCGTATGCGTCAAGTGCGGGCGCGCGCCGCTTTCAATCTGTGAGAGATACGCCTGGCTCAGGCCACGGCCAATCTCACGCTTCATTGCGGCGGCCAACTCCTGCTGAGTCATTGTGCGGCCCAGGCCCCGGAGCGAGCCTTCCACGGCGCGGAGGGAGCGAAGTTTGTCACCCAGTTTCATGGCTGCATCTCGAATATTGCAATATGCTAATCGTATATTGCAATTAGCAATTTGTCAAGCAAAATCGGACGATGTTCCTAAATTCTTGTAACTAACACAAATTAAATAGATTAATATGGTTCCAGGCGGTCCGCCACGGCAAAGGAAAATCGGCAAACTAGTTTGCGCCGCAAGCCTACTCGGGTTTGCGCAGTGACTGCAGATCGATTCCCAACTGCTGGCATTTCTTATATAAGTGACTACGCTCCAAACCTAGCGCCCGCGCCACATTCGTCATATGAAAGTTGTGGCGCCGTATCTCCGCGAGCATCACTTCTCGTTCGAACGCTTCCGTACGCTCCGCCAGCGTGCCGGCTGCTGTGCCCGCAGCGGAGCTTGCGGATCCGCTCGACAACGAATCCGAAGTTGGAAGAATCAGACGAACGTCGGCAGCAGATATGTTTTCGTTCGCGGCAAGCAGAATGAGGCGCTCCACCACGTTGCGCAATTCGCGCGCATTTCCCGGCCAGCCGTATTTTCGCAATTCGACAATGGCATCTTCCCCAAAGAGATTTTCTTTCCAGCCGTTCTGCGCGGCAACTTGCCGCGCGAAATGCGCGGCCAATTCCGGAAAATCCTCCGGCCGTTCTCGCAGCGGCGGCAGCGGCAGCGGAAAAACATAAACGCGATGAAAGAGATCGCGGCGAAAAGCATCTTGCTTCACCAGGTCCTCCAAATTGCGATGCGTTGCTACAACGACGCGCACATTCACCTTGATTGGTTTGTCGCCGCCGACGCGCTCGACCTCTCCTTCTTCCAGCACGCGCAGCAATTTTGCCTGCATCGCCACGGGCATGTCGCCGATTTCATCGAGGAACAGCGTGCCGCCTTCAGCTTGTTCGAATTTTCCCACGTGCTTGGCCGCCGCGCCGGTGAATGCCCCTTTTTCGTGGCCGAAGAGTTCAGATTCGATCAATTCGGCGGGGACTGCGGCACAATTCAAAGTGATAAATGGATGCTCGCGCCGCGGCGATTTCTCGTGAATGGCTCGCGCGACGAGCTCCTTGCCGGTGCCGGTCTCGCCAAGGATGCAAACGCGGGTCTCGCTGGCCGCCACGCGATCAATTTGCGTGATGAGTTTTTTCATCGCAGGACCGGAGCCCACAAGTTCATGCTTTCCCAAGCGGTGACGCAGTTCGCGGTTTTCTTCTTCAAGCCGCGAGAGTCGCAACGCATTCTCAACGGTGACGAGTAACTTGTCCGTCGAGAGCGGTTTTTCAAGAAAATCAAGCGCTCCGAGTTTGGTGGCCTTCACCGCCATTTCAATATTGGCCTGGCCTGAAATCAGGACGATCGGCGCTTTCACACCGGCCTTTTTCAAATCTTCCAACAACTCCAGTCCGTTGCGGCCGGGCATCACAACATCGGAAAGAATCAGGTCAAAGGACTCCGTTCGAATGAGTTCGAGAGCGCGAGCCGCGTTGTCGCAAACCGTTGCTTCATGTCCCGCGAGGCGGAAGGCGCGCGAAAGTGAAGCCAGTGTGTTTGGATCATCATCGACAAGAAGGAGGTGAGCTTTGCGCGGCAAGCGTGGGTCCTTTGCGAAGCGCTAACCGGAAGCCGCGGCCAGGGTCGAAGGCGCGCTCTTGGGTTCGCGAGCTGTTTCGCGCGGCGCGGTGGTGACGCCAGCCTGGCGCTGTGGCAAATCGATTCGAAACGCGGTGCCGCGGCCTTCATGGCTCGTGACGGAAATGCTGCCGTGATGATCGCTGACGACCGACTGCACGATTGCGAGTCCCAGCCCCGTGCCTTGCAGTTTCGTCGTGTAATACGGCGTGAACAGGCGCGCGCATTCTTCCGGCGTCAGGCCCTTTCCCGTGTCGGCCACTTCGATTCGAACGCTGCCTTCGTGTTCGAAAGTTTTGAGAGTGAGCGTTCCGCCGGTAGGCATAGCGTCGAGTGAATTCAAGACCAGGTTTTGAAACGCACGATGGAGCAGGTCCGGATCTGCGTCGATTTCCGGCAAAGGATCGGTGAGAAACAATTCTGGGGTGATGGTCGGCTTGCCTACTTCGTTGAATTGCGGCTCGAACAGTCGCACGGCGTTCCGAATGGCTTCATTCACGTTCACGCGAACAAAATGCGGGGCGGGCATCTTCGAAAAATCGCTGAAGCGGCCGACAATGGTATTGAGATTGGCAAGCTCCGCTTTCAGCGTGGCCGTGGATTCGTGAAAGACTTCCAGAAATTGTTTTGCGTCCAATTTCCTCGCCTTTTGCAGATTTTCGATGGTGATCTGCATCGGGAAAAGCGGATTGCGCAGCTCATGCGCGAGCCGTCGCGCCAGTTCGCGCCAGGCGGCAACGCGCTCTGTTTGCACTAAACTTTCTTTCTGCGCCGCGAGCGTCTGCGTCATTTCGTTGAAAGCCGCCGCAAGCTGGCCGATTTCATCACGCCCGTGCACGTCGATGCGCGTATTCCATCTTCCGCCGGCAACTTCGCGCGCGGCCGCGGCCAGTTCTTCTACCGGCCTAGTGATTCGCGCTGAAATCCAGAGCGCGATCAGAAGTCCGATAAATAAGGCGCCCGCGCCGACGGCGGCAGCAATCTTCACAATTCTGTTCGTCAGCAGGACGAGCTCTTTGCGCGAGCTGCCGACCAGAAAAACGCCAAGCAACTCATTGTTCCGGCCGGCGAGCGGGATGGCGTGAAACGTTTCCGCATCCGCCGGTTCCCTGGTCCATTCAAACGTGCGGACGAGCGGGCGAGCCTGCTTCTGAATCTGTTCTATCAACGGAGCAAATCGCTCCGGCTGTTCCACTTCGCCCTTCGCCGCGATGAGCGCTCCAGGCACAAAGGAAGGTTCGAGATTGCTGTAGATCAGAGCGCGCATGCCGGCGGGCAAGACGAGTGATTCCAGAAATTTCTTGTCCAGCCGCCGGCCACCGATAATGTAGAACGGCTTGGGGACATTGGGCTGCGTCCGAACAACGGAGAGCGAGAGCGCCACATCCGTCGGCAAGTCCTCCTTCCTCAGGAAAGCAGTGGACTCGTTCCAGTTGGTCGTCGAAGGGAGCCAGTCATTCTTGTAGCCGACGCGCGCGGGGTATTGCGCCGAAGAAATCAAGGTTCCATCGGTATTCACGAATTCGACAAAATCCAGTCCGTGATCCTGCGCGGCGCCGTTGGCATCGCGCACGTAGAGGGATTGGTCGGCGTTCGAACGTTGCAGGTCTATCGCCATGCGGAGCGTGACTTCGGCATTGGTGATGTTCTCTACCTGGCGCGCGATTTCCTCGCCGCGCTGCACAAACTCCTTATTGAATTGCGCCACCAGAGCTTCGGTGCGTTCGGTGTCCATCTCTTCGAAAGCGGCCCGCGTGTAATGGGCCACACCATAAGCCACGACCGTGACGGACGCAAAAATGGTGAGCAGGACGATCAGCAATAATTTTGTTCGGAAGCTCATGGTTTGGCTCCGGGCGAGGCGGCGCGCGGGCTCGACGGGGACAATTTTTGCTTGGCGTACACGGGGTTACCGGTTGATGATATCACGGCTGCAAAATAGAAATTGTATGGCGATCCGGGCCTTGCCAAGACCGTGCGGCGGAATCAGCCGGGCACGGAACTTTTGCGAGCCAAAGGAAGTACCTATCCACGGCGAAACGAATCCTTGGATCAGCCGTCCATACGAGGACGCCAGTGATCCCGTGTAGAACTCAGACCTCAGGAGTGTTCCAAATGAAGCCCATACCCATGCGGTTGAATGTCTGGTTGTGGCTATGCCTCGCAGCAGTGGCGTGCCTGGCGGCCATGCCAGCGAAGGCACCGGCGAAAGCCGCAGCGGCCGACGCGGCGCCTGAAGGCCCTACTCGGCTTCTGCGGTTCGCGGATATCTCGAAGGACAGGGTGGTCTTTGCCTACGCGGGCGACCTGTGGATCTCCTCCCGCGAAGGCGGCGCGGCGCATCGGCTAACCTCTCACGTAGGCGACGAGGTTTTTCCCAAATTCTCTCCGGACGGAAAATGGATTGCATTCACCGGCGAGTACGACGGCAACCCGGACGTATACGTCATGTCCGCTGAGGGCGGAGAGCCGAAGCGGCTGACGTTTCACCCGTCAAATGACATCGTGCTTGGCTGGACGCCCGACGGCAAAAACATCCTCTTCCGCTCAGACCGCTTCAGCGCGCCTCCAGGCGGCTATACCAGGCTCTTTCTCGTTTCTCCGCAAGGCGGCACGCCGAAAATGCTGCAAGTGCCGCGCGCGGACCTCACCAGTTTTTCGCCGGACGGCAGCAAGATCGCGTACCTCGAAACCTCGCAGGAGTTTCGCACGTGGAAGCGCTACCGCGGCGGCTGGAGCCTGCCCATCGCCATCTTTGACTTGAAGAACAATTCGTATGAAGAGCTGCCGAAAACAGCGGGAATGGATCTCTTTCCCATGTGGCACGGCAACGCGGTCTATTTCATCAGCGACCGCGACGGCGTTATGAACCTCTACAGCTACGACCTGGGCTCGAAGCAAACGAAAAAGCTCACGGATTACAAAGAATACGATATCAAGTGGCCCAGCCTCGGCCCCGACGCCATCGTGTACGAAAACGGCGGCGAGCTTTACGAATACAACCTGGCAAGCGGCAAGGCGAGTAGCATCCCCATCCAGGTCCACGCCGAAGATATCGAGGCACGTCCGGAATTCAAAACCGTTGCCGAAAACATCGGCGGTTACGGAATTTCTCCTTCCGCGGCACGCGCCGTTGTCGAAGCCCGAGGCAACATTTTCACTGTGCCGGCGGAACACGGCAGCATCCGCACGCTGACCACGAACAACTCCGGCGTCCACGAACTGAATCCGGCGTGGTCGCCGGACGGCAAGTGGATCGCTTACCTCTCGGACAAGACCGGCGAGTACGAAGTTTATTTGCGCCCGCAGATGGGCGGTGACGACATCCGTGTCACAACGGACGGCAGCATGTACCGCTACGGCCCGACGTGGTCGCCCGACAGCAAGAAGCTGCTTTATTGGGACAAAATGCACCGGCTCTGGTGGATCGGCACCGACGAAAAGAAACCCGTTCAAATCGATCAAGGCGATTACGGCGACATCACCGATGCCAGTTGGGCGCCGGACAGCCAGTGGATCGCTTACTCGAAGGGCGACCGCCGCGGCGCAGGCCAATTGTTCCTCTATTCTCTCGATCAGAAAAAGACGACCAAGGTCTCCGACGGCTTTTACAACGACACGAATCCCATCTTCGACCATGAAGGCAAATATCTCTTCTTCTTCTCACAGCGCTACTTCTTTCCCAGCATTGGCCAGCTCGACCAGCGCTTCAACTACTACAGTACCGACGGCATCTTCGCACTGACGTTGAAGGCCGACGAGGCTTCCCCCTTCAAGCCGGAAAGCGACGAAGAAAAAGCTGCCGACAAAGATAAGGACAAGGATAAGAAAGACGAAAAAGACAAGAAGAGCGGCGACAAGAAAGCCGATGCCAAGTCGAAAGACGAGCAGAAAAAAGAAGAAACCAAGAAAGAGGAGAAGAAGGAAGAGCCTCCTAAGCCCGTGCAGATCGATTTGAACGGCATTGCGACGCGCTTGGCGCCTGTGCCGATCTCTTCGGGAATTTACGGCAGCCTGGACGCGCGGAAGGGCAAGCTCTTCTACGTTGCGCAGCCTCAAGAGTCGCGGTCGTTCAGTCCGCAGCAGGACGGCGCGCCGCCCAAGGGTGTGCTTCACGTTTACGACCTCGAGAAACGCGAAGACAAAGAAGTTCTTTCAGGTATTGAGGGCTACTTTCTCGACAAAGAGGGCAAGAAGGTTCTCTACAAGGCCGGGCCCGTGCTCGGCTTGGTCGATGCCGCCCCCGGCAAAAAAGTCGGCGAAGGCAAACTTGATCTTTCCGGTCTACAGGTGCAAATCGAACCCCGCGAGGAATGGAAGCAAACTTTCCGCGAGGCTTGGCGCATCGAGCGGGATTTTTACTGGGATCCGGCGATGACCGGCCACGATTGGAAAAAGATTGGCGCGCGTTACGAGGCGCTTCTTCCCTGGGTCGCTCACCGCAGTGACTTGAACTACCTCATCGGTGAGTTGATCGCCGAGTTGAGCACTTCGCACACCTATGTCGGCGGAGGGGATCGCCCGAAGAAGACACAAATTGGCGTCGGCATGCTGGGCGCCGATTTCGAAGCCAATGGAGGCTACTATCGCTTCGCGAAAATTTACCCGGGCGAAAACTGGATCGAAGCGACGCGCTCGCCGCTGACCGAACCGGGCATCAAGGTAAAGGCCGGCGACTACCTGATCACCGTAAACGGACAGGAAGCAAAATCGGCGCGGGACGTCTACTACTACTTCCAGAACCTCGCGGGCAAGCTCGTGACACTGAAAATCAACAGCAAGCCTTCGACGGACGGGGCATGGGAGATCGTGGTCAAGCCGGTGGCCAATGAATCGGGCGCGCGCTATATCGACTGGTTTGCGGCGAACCGCAAGAAAGTCGAAGAAGCCACCGGCGGGCGCATCGGCTACATGTACGTGCCGGATACTTCGATCGAGGGAATTATCCAGTTCGATAAAGCCCTCAACGCGCAGCTCGACAAAGACGGAATCATTATTGACGAGCGCTACAATCAGGGCGGTCAGATTCCGGACTTCTACACGGAAAAACTGAAGCGCCAGCTTCTTGCTTTGGTGGCTCCGCGGGATACCAAGGAGATTCCTTGGCCTCCGGTGGCAATTTACGGACCGAAGATCATGATCGTGAATGAGCTTGCAGGCTCCGGCGGCGACGCGTTTCCGTGGTTTTTCCGCCGGGAGAAAATCGGGCCGATCGTCGGCACGCGCACCTGGGGCGGATTGGTCGGCATCGGCAACGTGCAGCCGCTACGCGACGGCGGCTACGTCACCGCGCCGGGGTTTGGGTTTTGGAGCACGGACAATGGCGGCGAGTGGGTCGTTGAACAGCACGGCGTCGACCCCGATTACGTTGTGCCGCAGCGGCCCGATCTTGTCGTCAGGGGCTATGACCCACAGCTCGAAAAGGCGATTGAGTTGGCGAAGGAAGCGCTGAAGAACTACAAGCCCATTCCGTCGCGGCCGAAGTACCCCGTGGCTCCGCAATAGAAATATTGGGTGGCATTCATTTCGTGAGCGGACAGGAAAGGCCCGGGGCCTTTGCCATTGCCGGCATCTGCGGACCGCTAGCCGGGTGGTGCGAAACACGTCGCTGGTGGAGAAGCAATCTCTTGCAGACTTGGCGAAGCGCGGCGGTGCTTGCCTTTGTGCGCATGATCTCTCCTCCTTCCCGCGTCGCGTCCCGAGCCACCCACAGGAGTATTGGCTAGCGGAACCCGGTTGCACAGGCTTCAGACCGTGCAAATTCATTTCTCTGCGCTACGGCCTTTTCGATGATTTGCGCTGCGCCGAAGCGTTTGCTGCTGGCGTGGGATCCTCCGAACCTTCGTCCGAGGAGCCGCTGCTCGCTCCGAAAAACGCCGAGCGCATGACGTCATTTGCGAAGAAATTTTTCCCGTCCATCGGCACCATCATGATTTGCAGCTTGTCCGAGAGCCGTTCGGCGATGATCTTCTGGATGAGCATGGGATTGGATTTCAGCACGGAGGCTTCATACTTCATTCGCTCGGCATCCGCGGCGGCCGTTACGCGAATGCGGTTCGCTTCCGCATCGGAAAGATTCCTCTGCCGCTCGACTTCCGCTTTGCTGTCAATGACTTTGGCTTGCGCGGCGGCTTCGGCGTTTTGCAGCGTCGATTCTTTGCGCGCCTGCGCTTCCAGCTTGGTCTGCTCGATCTGCTTCTGCTTCAGCGGTAGCGTGTACTGCATGGCGTCGGATTCCGCCTTGGCTTGCAGCACGCGCACTTGGGCTTGCGCTTCCGCCTGCTTCACGTCGCGCGCCTTCTGAGCCTCCGCTTCCAGCTCCGCAATCTTGACTTGTTTTCCTTTGATCTCCTGCTCAGTGCCCAGGCGCTCGTTCTCTTGTTCCTTGAGCAACAGACCCTCAAGCCCCTTGGCATATTCAGCCGGGAGTTGCAGATCGCGCAGCAGCACTTCCCGTACGATGATGCCGTCGCTCGCCAGCCGCGCGGTGATGGCTTCGGCGGCTTTTGTGCGCAGTTCTTCGCGTTTTGTGGCAAAAATCTCGCGCGTGATGTAGTTGGGGGCGAGTTGGCGGTAAATCGTGGCGACAACCGGCGCTACCACTTCTTCGCCGACCGGTTGCGGAAGATTCGTGTGGATAGCATCCAGGCGTTTGGGCTCGAGCCGGTACCGCACGGAAACTGCGAGGCCGATGTTCAAGCCCTCGCGCGCCTGCACCGTCAGAAGATCACCCTTTTGCTTGGCGTTTTCGGACGCCACCGTCGAATACACTTGCTCCCGCGTGTCGAAGATGGCCACCGAGTCCACCAGCGGCGTAACAACGTGTATGCCGGGATACAAAGTACCGGGCTGTGCGCCCCAGATCTGGCTGACGCGTACGCCTGCCGCTCCGTCGGGAATCACCACGATGCTTTCCGTAATCAGCATCGCCAGCGCGCCCGCCGCTACCAATTGCAGGGCCAGCCGCCACCTCACCCGCTGGAAAGGGCGGTGCGGCAGCGCTCCCACCTCCGCGCCGGTTTCGTCCGTGGTGTTGCGGCGCAGCAGCCTGCGAAGCTGCGCGGAAAGAAAAATATCGTAAGCAACCAGAGCGCCGGCACTGCCAAACAATCCAGCCCCCAGAACCATCAACAGGTATTTCAAAGCCAGCATGGTATTAGCTCCCTTCCCTTTTTTCCGGTGTCGCTCCGCCGAGAGTTGAGGAACCGTCTCGCCGGATGCGGCGCGCCGGGGAATCCTGCAGGGCAGGCTTCAGCCTGTCCTCTTTCATTCGTGCGCCTTCATCGATGTAAGGTGTACGCCCGCGCCAGGGCGGCGGTGCCGCGCGCCAGTTCCGTGCGTGGCGCAAGCCGGCGCGCCGTAGCGGGCCGCATCAGCAAGAAGGTCGCCCGCAGCAGCAGCCAATGGAATGCAACCGCCGCCGCGGCGGCAAGAAGTGTGGCGATTACGAGTGTGGCGAACTGCAGTATGCCGATCATGACGGGCCTCCGTTGTTGCGACCTCGGGTATCGCACAGTCATGACCAATTTCAAGATATTGATAATGCGTGACTTACAAGACAGACAGGGGGGCTGTTTCGTGTGGGCGCTTACACGCTGTGGGCCCAGGCACGCACCGTTTGGCGGTTTCAACCATCTAGAGGTAGTGTAGAAAGTGGGAGAGGCCGCCAGCGCATTGCAAATCCGCGCTCGGACCAAACGCTAAGACCTTCGATGACACCTGGCTCTGGATTCAAAGTTGCACGGATTTTCGGAATCCCCATTTACCTGCATTCCACTTGGGTCGTGATTTTCGCGTTGAGTACGTTTTCCCTCGGGAGCCTCTTCACCCAGAAGTACCCTCACTGGTCGACGATGCAGCAGTGGGGTGTCGGCCTCCTCACCAGCTTGCTCTTCTTCGGTTCCGTCCTATTCCACGAACTCGCCCATAGTATCGTAGCCCAGCATTATAGGATCCGCGTTGTTTCCATCACGCTCTTCGTCTTTGGGGGGCTGGCGCGAATTGCGCGCGATCCTTCGAAAGCGATCCAGGAATTCAACATTGCGATTGCTGGACCGCTTGCCAGTGCTTTTCTGGCGGGCGGTTTTCTTGCCACAACACTTCTTTTTCCCTCCAGTCAAATGACGCGAGCACTAGCCACCTGGCTCTGGCAAACGAACGCCGCGCTCGCCCTCTTCAATCTTTTGCCGGGGTTTCCGTTGGATGGCGGAAGAATCTTGCGCGCAATCGTTTGGGGGATAACGAGAGATCATGCGCGGGCGACGCGCGTCGCCGGGACGAGCGGAAAACTCGTGGCCTATGGATTGATGGCCGGCGGAGGATTCTTCTTTCTCAAGGGAGATTGGCAATCCGGCATCTGGCTGGCTTTCATCGGCTGGTTCCTACTGAACGCGGCCCAGGAAAGCGTTGCCCAGGTCGCCATGCGCCAGACGCTCTCCGGCCTCAACGCCGCTGATGTTATGAGCCACGAAATACCGACTGTGGAGGGGCAGGTACCCCTAGAAGAATACGGCGCCGAGGTTCTGCGGACGGGCCGCCGCTGCCATCTCGTCCTCCATGGCGAGCGCCTCGTGGGCATGATGAACGTGCACATGCTCAATTCCGTGCCACGAGAAGAATGGGCTCACAACTCGGTACAATCCGCCATGATTCCTCGCGAGCGTATCCTGTGGGCTGCCCCCGAGGAACCGCTCCTCCGGTTGCTCGAGCGTTTGCTGGCTGCCGACATCAACCAGATGCCCGTCGTGAGCGGCACGGAAAATGGCGGTTCCCACGTCGTCGGGATGGTTACGCGCGATTCCATCCTGCGTGTCGTGCAAAACCGGGCAGAGTTGGGACCGGTAGTCTCGGGACACTAGCGGATTAATTCCGAGTGGTCATGCCTTCCTGAGTGTGCTGTCTTCTTCAGACAAGGGATGCGGCTAATCCGCAACAGCCGATTGCGCGCCCATCGCGCTGTCGCGAGCGTCGCTTGCACGGCGGCACTCCAGCGTGACGCGCACTCCGTGCCGGGGCCGCAGGGTGATGGAAGCGAGTGGTTCCACCCGGTGATTCGCCACCAGCCGCAGCCGAAATTTCTGCGCAACCGTCGCCAGAATCAGCGACGCTTCCATCAGCGCAAAAGCATTCCCGATGCACTGGCGCGGTCCACCGCCAAATGGGAAATAGGCAAACTTCGGCAATCGCTTCAATAGATCGCCTTCCCATCGGTCAGGCCGGAACTCTACCGGCGCGTCATACCAGCGCGGGTCGCGGTGCACGACCCACTGGGCCATCGCTACGCCCATTCCCTTGGTGACCGGGTAGCCTGCAATTTGATGGTCCTCAATGGCCACGCGCGCCAATCCCCAGGCCGGGGGATACAGCCGCAGCGATTCCGTGATGACATGTCCGGTGTACGGGAGGTTCGGCAAATCGGCGAGTGTTGGTGTGCGGCCGCGGAGGACGGCGTCCAATTCCGCATCCAGCTTTGCTTCTACACGGGGATTCTGTGCGAGAAGCCACCAGGTCCAGGAAAGTGTGCTTGCCGTGGTTTCGTGGCCCGCCAGGAACAAAGTGATGGTCTCATCGCGAAGCTGCCGGTCCGTCATGCGCGAACCGTCTTCGTCCTGCGCCGAGAGCAGCATCGAGAGCAGGTCCCCGGCGTCGCGACCGGAGGCACGTCGTTCCGCAATGATTCGGTAAAGAATTCTCTCGATCTGCGCCACCTCCCGCTTCACCCGCAGGTTCGTGGGCGTGGGCAGCCAGTGCGGAACAAAAATGGTCCGCCGGAAATTTGCGCCTATTTCCAGCAATTGCTCCAGTGATTTGCCGACATCTCTTGCATCGCGCTCCACGTCGGCATCGAACAGCGTTTTTCCTACGATTTGCAGAGTTAGTCGCATCATCTCTTGATGCGCGTCGCGTTCTTCCCCTCCTCGCCAGTCACTCAGCATCCGCTCCGTGTACTCCACCATCGTAGCCGCATAGGAAGCGACGCGCGCGCGGTGAAACGCCGGCTGCGCCAGCCGCCGTTGGCGTAGCCAGAACTCTCCTTCGCTGGTCAGCAAGCCTTCGCCGAAGACGTGGCGGTTCGCGCGCAGCACGCGTCCTTTTATGTATTTGCGGGCATTCGTTACCAGCGCTTCCTCGATGGCGTCCGGATGGTTGATGAAAATCGTCTTGAAATTGAGGACTCGGATTCCCGCAATGTCGCCATACTCGCGAGCGAGTTTGGTGAAGTATTCCAGCGGAGTGTCATTCAGCGGTCCGAGCGACCAACGCCTGAGCCCTTCGGAGGGTCCTGGAGGGAATTTTTTTCTAGTCGCGTGCCACATGCAACGATGCTATGCCGTGATCTTGTTTTGGTCAAACGCGGTTGGATTGGATGGAGGAATCGCACTAGCGAAGCGCGCAGATTCGAAAGCCGCCGCGCCATAAGTCCTCCGTCGCGCGCGAAAATCCTGCCGCCGTCAGCCTCGCGGACGCCGTGGCCGGGTCCACCGGCACAAACGTGCTTCGGATGTGTCCAACGCGGCTCAGCCAGCCATCCTGAATCTCAAAGGCAAGAAAAACTCCGCCGGGCCGCAGCACCCGGACTATTTCCGCAAAGGCGCGATCCTGCAGTTCATTCGAACGCAAATGATGAAGCATTAGAATGGCGATCGCCGAAGAAAAGGTGTTGTCCAGGAAGGGCAGTGTTGCCGCATCGCCCTGAATCACGCTGGCATTCGTCCCGCTCACGCGAGCACCCAGCCGCGCAGCAAATCCGTGGTCGTATTCAAGACTGGTTACCCGCCCTGCTCGCAGCTGCAACGCTTCCGTTGCCGCGCCCGGTCCCGCCCCCAGCTCGAGCACGTGCCCGCCTAGCTCCGATCCGCCCACCAACCAGGGAAGCAACTGCCGCCGCGTCACATACCGCCAAAATGACGAGCCACAAAACAACGTTTCAAACCGGTTCATAAGTATCACGGACAATCGTGAATGGAACTAACTGTATCGCGGGATCGGCAAGTTAGCGAAGCATCGGACGGATGCGCCGGAGTGCGGAAGCGAATTGATCCGCGTTGTAAGCCGAGGGGTTTTCGAGTTGTTGGAACAGCCCGTTGATGGCCGCGCGCACTTCGGCGGCATTGGCGGGCCTCGCGTCGCGGCTGTAGGCGATGTACAGCGAATCGAGCGCCATCGCGGCTTGCTCCGCGGCGCGTTCGTCGGCCAGCGCGACATTTTCCGCGTCATCGGAAATACGTTGCAGCATTCGAAGAACGGTGGCCTGGTCGTACTGCATGGTCGCCAGTCGCTCGGCAAGCCTCTGCGCCACGGGCACTGCCGCAGACGCTGTGGATGCCACCGTGTTGCGATCTGGGTTAAGTTTGCTCATCTCGCCGGAGACGGTAGAAAGCTGCTTCTCCAACTCCTGTGCGTTCGCAGAATCAACTTGTTGCGCCAGCAAACGAAAAACGGCGTACCGCGAGCCATTCCACGCCGGATCGCCCGGCCGCCGTCGACCGTAACCATGCTCCTGCCGCCAACTGTCTTTCAACGGCCCGAGCGCGTGATGGCACGCGAAACAGGAAAGCTCGGAATATTCCGGCCACACCTCTTTCTTGTCGTAGCGTTCATTCTTCGCGCGCCACGTCAACCGCTCCATTGCCGCGCGCAACTGTACGGCTTGGCCCGCGCTCCATTCGCGCACGCCAACCCACGCGGCCTTCTCAACCGGTTTCCCCGGCTCGGATTCGCGCGGCGTTTTCCAATGCCGGGGCATCACCGCCGAAAAGGAATCCAATTCGAAGAAAAGATCCGGATGCCCCGCGGCAATCATTTCGTGATCGACAAATTTGTTTTTCGTTCCGAGGTGACATTCGAGGCATTTTTCTGTGCGGTGAATCACGTCTCGCGTGTCGTGCATTCCCAGTGCCACCGATTTTTCATGCGGCCACGAGTGCGTCGTATGCGGCCCCAACCAGCCCGACGCTGGCCCGTGACAATTCTCGCAGGAGACGCCTTCCGAAATCTCAAACGCACGTCCGCGCTGATCCGGCGATGGACTCAGAGCGTGACACGCCAGACATTTCGGCGCTTCCTCCGCCTTTGCGCCGAGTTTCAAAATCCGCGCCATTCTTTCACCCACGTCCCCCATTAGCGCCTGGTACGCCCGGCTGTGCTTGTCCTTGATAATCCACGTCGAATACTCATTCTGCAGAATTCGGCTGTCGGCGACGGGCTTCACGCTTCCATGGCAGCTCGTCGCCGCGCAGGAACCCGGACCGATGTATTTGCTGGGTCCGTTTTGTGCGGATAGCGCGGCCGGAATTGCGAGCAACGATGCGCATAGAATCACGCGGTGGATGGAGGTGTTGGATGCAAGGCGCATTCAGTGTGCCGGCAAATCTGTTTGCTTATATCGTCTGCGCCGCCGTGAAGTCAACGGGCCGCGTTGTCTTTTTCGCGGCGCTGCGCGAAAAGCCAATGGGGCGCTATTTACAGCGCGCTTCCCGGCCAGTAGTATGCAGGAGAATCAGCACTCACTTCGCGCGAGACGGGGCGCCGTGATCTTCGACGACCTTCGGGCCATCCAGCTGCGCCACGGCTTTCTGCCTCAGGCGGAGCTGGAAAATCTTTCAAAACGCAGCCAGATCCCGCTCTATCAAATCCATGGTGTCGCCAGTTTTTATCCGCATTTTCATCTCGCGCCTCCTCCCAAGGCGGAAATTCGCGTCTGTGCGGACATGAGCTGCCATCTCAACGGAGCCTGTGAATTGCGCGCCGATCTCGAGCGGCGCTTCGCCAATGCGCGCCCTGAGGACGTGCAGATTCGGGACGTTTCCTGTCTCGGCCGCTGCGACCGCGCGCCCGCCGCCTCCATCAACGATCATATTTTCACAGATGCCACCGCCGCGCTTGCCGAACAAATGGCTCGCGGCGCCATTCGCGGCGAGGAAATTCTTGAGCCCCATCCGCGGGCCGCGCGCGTCGAATGCAAAGCCGATCCGTACGGCGAGGCTGAAAAATACGGCGTCGTTCGCAGTCTCCTGAAATCCCGCGCCTTCGACGACGTCTTCACTCAACTCAAGGCTTCTGAACTTCGCGGTATGGGCGGAGCCGGATTTCCGACCAGCGTGAAGTGGGATCTCGTCCGCAAAGAGTGCGACCCGGTGAAATACGTCATCTGCAACGCTGATGAAAGCGAGCCCGGCACGATCAAGGACCGCTTCATCATGACGCATCTGCCGCATCTCTTGATCGAAGGAATGCTCATCGCCGGCATTGTCACCGGTGCGAAGCGCGGCATTCTCTACGTCCGCCACGAGTATCATCTTCAGGAAGAAATCCTTGGCGAAGAGATTGGCCGCTGCCGTCGCGCCGGCCTCCTCGGAAAAAAAATCCTCGGCAGCGAGTTTGATTTCGAACTCGAAGTCTTTGTCAGCCCCGGCGGCTACATCTGCGGCGAGGAAACTGCGCTGATGGAGGCGATTGAGGGGCATCGAGCCGAACCGCGCAACAAACCTCCGTTTCCCGTGCAAGCGGGTCTATGGCAGAAGCCCACGGTGCTTAATAACGTCGAGACTTTCATCAACGTGCCTCAAATTCTCGCGCAAGGCGCGGATTGGTTCGCCGCGCAGGGCCTCGGTGGCTCCCGCGGTCTGAAATTTGTCGGCGTTAGTGGCCACGTGGCCCGTCCCGGAGTATTCGAAGTCCCCATGGGTACGCCTATGCGTGAAGTTATCTTCCATCATGCAGGCGGCATTCGCGGCGGCCGCCAACTGAAAGCGTTCGCGCCTTCCGGCCCATCTTCAGGGTACCTCCCTGCCTCGATGATTGACGTGCGTCTCGATTTCAAAGCGCTTGCCGAAGCCGGCTCTATGCTCGGTTCCGGCGCGATCGTTGTTTGCGACGATACGACCTGCATGCTGGACATGGCTCTTAACGCTATCCGTTTTTATCGCAACGAGTCCTGCGGCAAATGCGTTCCCTGCCGCGTCGGCTCACAAAAAATGACGGACATGCTCGTGCGCTGGACGCAGGGCGGCGTCCCCGAACCCCAATATTGCGCCGACCTCGCGCTCCTCGACGAGCTCTCGCAAGCCATGAGCCTCACTTCGATCTGCGGCCTGGGCCAAATCGCGCCCGCACCGATTCAGTCGGTCCTGAAACATTTTCGCGCCGAAATTGACGCGCACGTTTTGAAAGGCCAATGCACCAGTGGGATCTGTTTCACTGCTGCTGCCCGCGCCGGTGAAGCGCAGCGCGCTGGACTTCGTCCCTGATATGACGACCGCTACAACACCTCCCGGCCTTGTTGACATCACGATCGACGGCCAATCCGTCCGCGTGCCCGCCGGCACCAGCGTCTTTGACGCCGCGCGCATGAACGGCATCAGCATCCCCACGCTCTGCCATTTGCAAAATCAAACGCCCGTCGGGGTCTGCCGCCTCTGCGTCGTGGACACTGGCGCGCGCGTTCTCACTGCATCCTGCGTTCGTCCGGTCGAGCCCGGCTTAAAGGTCGTCACTAATTCTGAGAAAGTTTTGGGTGCCCGCAAGACGCTGCTCGAATTGATGATGGCGGATCATCCTTCTCCTTGCGCGCGCCAGTTGAATTCCGGCGATTGTGAACTGGAGACGCTCGCGAACCTGGCTGGCGCCTCGCAACCGCGCTTCGCCAAACGCACCGTCGCACGCGGTAAAGATGATTCTTCCCTCGCCATCGCTGTCGACCATGACGCTTGCATTCTTTGCGATCGCTGCATCCGCGGTTGCGATGAAGTCAAAAATAACTTCGTCCTCGGCCGCATGGGCAAAGGCTATTCCGCCGGCATCGCTTTCGATCTCAATTCGCCGATGGGCGATTCCACGTGCATTTCCTGCGGTGAGTGCATGGTCTCCTGCCCAACGGGCGCGCTGACCAATAAAGGGGTCGTTGGCACCGCCATCGCCACCGGCCCCGGTGCGCAAGGGTTCGAAGCCGAAGACCTTCTTCAAATCCCTGTTTTCAAGGGCGTCTCGGGAACATTTCTGGAGCTCAATCGCGGCGCCATCGTCAAGCGCCGCTACCGTAAAGGCGAGATCATCTGTCGCGAAGGCGAATTCGGCTCCACCGCATTCTACATTCTCGAAGGCAAGGCCAAAGTTTCCATTTCAACGCCGATCGCTCACGTCAGGACGCAGGGCGGCGCCAAAGGATTCTTCAAGCGGCTTACGAGCACGCTTGTCGCGCGGGAAGAAGACAAGCGAGAGGAAGAAACGTGCGACAGAACCATTCCCATCGACGCCTCTGTCGATCTTTCTTACGGCAACCCCGTCGCCGAACTTGGTCTCGGCGATCTCTTCGGCGAAATGACCTGCATGAATTTCTATCCGCGCTCCGCCACCGTGATCGCGGAATCCGATGTCGTCGCTTTTGAAATGCTGCGCAACGTTCTCGACATCATGCTCAAGAACAAATCCTTCCGCGCGCAACTGGACCAGACCTATCGCCGCCGCGCCCTCGAGAATCATCTTCGCGGTGTTCCGATGTTCGCCGATCTTTCCCCGGATTTCATCGAGCACCTGAAGGAAAGCGTGGAACTGCAACGATTCGCTCCCGGCCAGGCGATCGCGCTTCAAGGCGAACCGGCGGACAGCTTCTATCTCGTGCGCATCGGCTTTGTAAAAATCACTGAAAATTATCCTGGCGGAGAGATGGTACTCGCCTACCTTTCCCGCGGCGATTACTTCGGCGAGATCGGTTTGTTGGGCGGCGGTCTGCGCACAGCCACCTGCACCGCACTCGACCACGTGGAGCTGGTTCGTGTCTCGGGCAACGATTTCCGCCAAATGATGGAAAGTTTCCCGAGCGTCCGCAAAGGCCTGGAAGCCGTCGCCGCCGAACGCCTGGCGGCGAACAAGCAGCGCATGCAGATGGTTCACAACGTCCCCATCGATCAATTTCTCTCGCAAGGCTTGATGGAAGCGCAGAGCCTTCTGATTTTGGACTTGCAAAATTGCACGCGCTGCGACGCCTGTGTGAATGCTTGCGCCGATGCGCATGACGGAGTCACTCGCCTCATCCGCGATGGCTTGCGCTTTGATCAATATCTCGTCGCCACAAGTTGCCGGCAATGCCGCGATCCGCTCTGTATGGTCGGCTGCCCTGTCGGCTCGATTCGAAGGCGTAATTCGCTCGAAGTCATCATCGAGGATTGGTGCATTGGCTGCGGCCTCTGCGCGCAGAATTGTCCTTACGGCAACATTAACTTGCATCCTTTCGAAGTGATGGTCGACGATCCCGAGCGCGCAGGCCGCAAGAAGGCAACGATCAAACAAAAAGCTACATCGTGCGACTTATGCACGCACTTGAAGGAGCCGAGCTGCGTGTACGCGTGTCCGCACGACGCCGCTCACCGCGTCGACCCGCGCACATTCTTCGCCGACATGCTCGGCCAGGGCCACCCGAAATGAGATTGGACAGAACCCAACGCGGCTGGGCGATTGTGTCACTCGCGATTTTCTCGGTGTCAGCTGTGGTTTACGCATTTTATGCGCTTAATGCACCGCAAGGACCGAGGGGCGGCAGCACAATTGGCTTGCTGTTCGGCAGCGTCGGTTTTGCCTTCATGCTTTCTGCTGCGTTCCTCGGCGCGCGAAAGCGCGTGCCCACCTGGCGTATCGGCCGGGCGCAAGCCTGGATGCGCGGCCATCTCTGGCTGGGTTTTCTCGCGCTGCCCATGATTTTGTTTCACGGCGGATTTCATTTCGGCGGCACGCTCACGCGCGTCCTGATGTGGCTGCTGATCATCACGGTGCTCAGCGGCGTCTTTGGCACCGCGCTGCAACACTTTGTTCCCCGCGTCATAACTTCCGACGTGCCGCTCGAAACCATTTACGACGAAATCGTTCATGTGCGCTCACTCCTCCGCGAAGAAGCCGATCGTGCCGTCGAATCGATCTGCGGGTCTCTGGGACTCACCAAGGCTTCGATCGAAAAAGGCCAGCGCGCTGGCGGGTTCACGGCGTTGCGCACGATGGCCGCGTCCGCTGTTCCATTGCGCACTTCGGCCGCCGTTAGCGCGGGCGCCAGCGCAGCAGTCGCCAGTGCCCCTGAGATTATTTTGCTCAGCGAAGAAGAGAGCGCGCCGCTCCGCCGCTTTTATGTCCAAGAAATGCGGCCGTTCCTCGAGAATCCGAAACAGCGCGGTCAGCGCCTCGGCGACGCCCAGAAGGCAGCCAGCGCGTTCGTTGGACTGCGAACGCTGTTGCCGGCTGCGGGACACGCCGCGCTCGACGATCTTTCAGACATCTGCGACGAAGCGCGCCAGCTCCGGCACCAGGAGCGGCTGCACCACTGGCTGCATGACTGGTTGCTTCTGCACATTCCACTTTCGCTCGCACTGATTTTGCTCGGCGCCGTCCACGCCGTAATCGCTTTGCGTTACTGAAGTAAAGGTTACACCAGTCGCACGGGTCACTGGTTTGGGGCGGTTCGATTTTCTGATTCTGGATTAACGTGGCACGCACACGCACAACAAAAAAGCTCGCCCAGCGCATCGATCTCAACTATTTCAAGAGGCCGACGCCGCTGAAACGCGCAAAATTCTGGCTTAGCGTCCTGCTGCCGCTGCTGGCGCTGGTCTGGATCGCCTGGCGTGGTCTTTCTGGCGACCATCGTGTGTATTCCAGCGGGCGAATGTCCCAAGCCCACGCCGTTCTCGAAAAAGAATGCGCCGCTTGCCACACGCAACAATTCGGCTCGTTTTCTGCAAAGGCCACCCGCAAGGCTTGCGCCTCCTGCCACGATGGGCCGGTCCACCACTCTCCACCGGATAGATCACCCGATTGCGCCGCGTGTCACACCGAGCACCGCGGCCGCATCAATCTTTCTGCCGTCAGCAACCAGGCGTGCGCGACGTGCCATCGCGATCTCCATAGCAAAGGTCCCGACTCCAAGTATGAGAATCATATTGTCAGCTTCGAAGACAAGCATCCGGAATTCGCCGCGTTGCGTGCGGTGGCCGGAGTCCCCGCGCGTGATCCCGGCACGATCAAACTCAATCACACTATCCATTTGAAACCCATTCGCCGGGGCCCCACCGGGCCAATCATCAATCTCGAATGCGGCAACTGCCATCACGCAACTGTCGCCGACGCGGATTTGACGTACGCCGATCCGAAGTATCGCGCCGCAGCAGTTAACTACAACGAATATAATGGCTTTTTGCCACGCGATTCTCAAATGCTGAGAGCTCCTCGGCCGATCACTGGCCGGGAGCTAATGGCGCCCGTGAAATTCGCGAATGTCTGCGCGGATTGCCATTTGCTCACGTTTGACGAGCGTTTCGATATTGGTGCCCCGCACGACAAGCCGGAAGTCATACACACATTTCTGCTCAAAACATTCCGTGAATATATCAGCGCCCACCCAACCGATTTACGGGTACAGCGCGAACCGAGTCGTGACCTGACGGGTAGGCCGTTGCCTCCGGCTGTTCGCATTCTCACTCCGTCACAGTGGGTGACGGAACGGACTGCAGAGGCGGAGAACCTGCTCTGGCGAAAAACTTGCAAGCAATGTCACACGCTCAACATTGGGGTCAGAGCGGAAGGTCTGGCAAATATAGCCGAAGCAAAAACGGCCACGCGATGGATGCCGCATGCGAAATTCGATCACGGGGCGCACACCGGTTTTACTTGCGTGAGTTGCCATGCGAAGGCGTTGACCAGCACGGAATCGAGCGATGTGTTGCTGCCGGGGATCGCAACCTGCCGTACTTGCCATGCACCAGGGCCAGATCGCGCGGAATCTCGCTGCTTCGAGTGCCACACGTATCACGATTGGTCGAAACGCAAGGAAGTGAAGCCCACTTTCACTCTTCCCGCACTGCGTACTGGAAATGGCGGAAAATAGAGCGGATTGCGCGGGGAGACTGCAACCCTCGGGAGGTAAACATGCAGGAAACAAGGCGCGGATTCGTATGGGATCTGGCAAGGATGGCAAGCGTACTGGTGGTATGCAACGACGTAGCCCTGGGACAAACGCCTGGAAGGTCGCCTTTCCCAAAACCGCCTACACCAGGAGATCCGCAGGAAAAGAACAAAACTGCAGATGCGTCCGACTTGAAAGCGATGAAACGAGCGGCGATGGTCCGGAGCGAAAAAGAGTTTCGAGTGGGAGTGGAGCGGTTGTACCAGTTGTCGGGCGATTTGCGGGAGGAGATGCAGAAGACGACCACGACAAATGTTCTGTCCGTGCAAATGTACAAAAAGACAGAAGAGATAGAGAAGCTGGCGAAACGGCTGAAGAACCTTGCAAGGGGAAGTTGAAGTTCTTCCTAAGAACTCAGCCCACGTCGCCGGTCATGAGGAAGAGAGGTTTGTTCTCGAAGCTTGAGAATTGAGGGCGAAGGCGGTCGGTATTGTAGTGCTCCTTGACGTTGACGACTTTTTTCGTGGATGTAACGGTCTCGATGGGAATGTCACCATAGCGGCCTTTTTGCAGAACGACAAGGCGGCCGTGAACGTTCTTGAGGAGAAGATCGAGCGCGATATTGCCATAAGCCATGGGAGCGATGGAGTCAATCGCGTCCGGATCGCCGCAGCGCACGAGATAGCCAAGCTTTTGATTCACAACGTCGATGGTTTTGCCGTTGTTGTATTTTTTTGAGAGCTCTTTCACTCTCTCCGAAATGATGTCGCCGATGCCGCCAAGTTTCTTGTGCCCGAAGGCATCCGTTGCGTCATTTTCAAAAATCATCTCTCCGCCTTCAAACATGGCACCTTCCGAGACGAGTACTGTAGAGTAGCGGCTCGGATTCTTGCGGCGGTCTTCGACGAGGAGCTCCGTCAGCCGTTCAATATTGAATTTGTATTCGGGGATCACGCAGCGGTTGGCGGCTCCCGCCATCGTCGGAAGCATGGCGGTAAAGCCCGCATACCGCCCGAATACTTCAAGGACCATGAAGCGTTCATGGGAGCCTGCTGAAGTACGCAGACTATTGACGAGCTGCAGCGTCCGCGTGATGCAAGTGCTGAAACCGATGCAGTAATCGGTGCCGGGGACGTCGTTGTCCATGGTCTTGGGAATGGCAATGACCTTGAATCCTTCTTTGTGAAGCCGGACGCCATAACTCAGCGTGTCGTCACCGCCGATGGGAATGAGCGTCTCAACACCAAGCCAGCCGAGGTTTTTCAAAACCTCGGGAGTGAGATCGTTCTTCTCAGCCGTGAATTTGTCCTTGAGATGCGCAGGGACATTGGACTTGCTGACGCGGCCGGGATTGGTGCGCGAGGAATGGAGAAACGTACCGCCGGTGCGGCCGGCGCGATCGACGATTTCTTCGTCCAGCAGAATAAAGTTGTCTGAATTGTCGTAATCCTTTTCGCGGACCATGTCCACGAGCCCGGCCCAGCCGTGGCGAATGCCGATGACCTGATAGCCCTCGCGCAACGCGCGCAGTGTGACACCGCGAATCGCGGGGTTCAGACCGGGTACGTCGCCGCCTCCGGTCAGAATGCCGATCACGCCTTTTCCCGTGTTGACGTTTGCCATGATTCCAGAATCGTCCGTTCCTGAATTCCCGAAGAGAAATTATCCACTCTGGAGCGATTTTAGCAAAGAGCGAAACCACAGATTCGTTTCTTGGTACGAATGAATGCAAAAGACGCCTTGGAAATTACGGTTCTATTTTCGTGCCCAGGATCGCAAGGAATTTGGCGAGCCATGCAGGATGCGCGGGCCAGGCTGGCGCGGTGACGAGATTGCCGTCGGCGATGGCTTCGGTCATAGCGAGATTGACGTACGTGCCGCCTGCTTGTGTGACGTCGGGGCCAACCGCGGGATAAGCACTGCACTTCTTCCCTTCCAGTACGCCCGCGGCAGCCAGGATCTGCGCGGCGTGACAGATCGCGGCAATCGGCTTATTTGCCTTGGAAAAGTGGTGAACGATCTCAATGACGCGCGGATTGAGGCGAATGTATTCGGGTGCGCGGCCGCCAGGGAGAACGAGCGCGTCATATTGTTCAGGCTTGATTTGGTCAAATGTGGCGTTCAGCGCGAAATTGTGCCCTCGCTTTTCGGAGTAGGTCTGGTCGCCTTCGAAATCATGGATAGCCGTGCGAACGAACTCACCGGACTTCTTGCCCGGGCAAATAGCGTGAACGGTGTGACCGACCATCAGCAGCGCCTGGAACGGGACCATCACCTCGTAGTCTTCCACGTAATCGCCAACGATCATCAGAATGGATTTTCTCGACATAAGCCCTCCGAAGCGCAGAAGTGTAGCAAGAACATAAGATGCCCGGCCGAAGTCCGGCGCTACAAATCAAAAAAAGAAAAGGCGGGCCAAGGCCCGCCCATCTTCGACGAATAGAATTTACTGAGCGTTGAGTTGCGGCGCCGCCGCAACCGACACGTGCTCGGTCGAATCCTGAATAGTCAGCCGGTCGGTGCGCATCTTGTCCCACTCTAGCAAAGTGAGCCCATAAGAAGCGAAAAGGCGCCGGATGCGCGCGGAGTCCCAGCGCAGAACTTTTTCCAGCACTGGGACGAGCACGCTCATGGCGTTGTCGCTGAGAACGGTTCGCTTGGCGACGCGCGTGATGAACTTCGCTTCAGAGACCGCAATCGTAAGCCCGTCGTACTGGTTGACATGCATCATCACGGGCAAGTCCGAACTGCCGTCGCCCATGTAGATGATTTGGTCGTGACTGATCCCGAGGCTCGCGCGAAGTTCCTCGAGCACGGTGATTTTGCCCCATCCGGCGGACGCCCGAATGATGGAATCCACTTCGCCGGTAGCTTCGTTGTAGCGGAAGCGCGTGCCAAAGATGTGGTCCGGCAGTACGATGCCTTCGAGCGCCGACTGGATGATCTCCTGCGGCGCGGCGGAGATTACGTTGAAATGAAACTTGTAGCCTTCGGCGAGATTCTCCAGCGCGCGCGCAAAGAGCGCAACGTCATGCTTCAGGCGAATGCGTTTCCCGGTGTCCACGAGGTGCTCGCGTCGCACCCGCCTGAAATCCGGGTCATGCAGGATGAGGTAGCTGAGCTCCGCGCCCTGCTGGACGAGGTTCATCTCCGCAAGGCCCTTCACCTTGTCGTGGAAGCCGTTAAACCCGATGAGCTCGCTAAGAACGACTCCAGAGTCGTTGAAGCTGAGCGTCTGGTCGAAGTCGCTGGCCAGTAGAAATTGTTTGGTCATGTACTAGTACCCGTTGCTGCCTTTCCTGATAGGGCTGCCCTGGGAAGCCTTCCACCCTCTCCATTTACACACGATACCCTTGTTCATCCAGCGTCCCTCACGAATTATTTTAATGGATGCTATGCGTTAAAAGTGTGAACAATTCATTATACCTCAATTAGATGCGACAGGGTGGTAAAGGGCACAAAGGAAAGGGGTTGAGTGTTCCGATGGTGAACATAATGCCGCAAGTCCTGCGCCTGGAAAGGGATACGTATAGGCGAACAGAAAGGGAAACAATGCTAGAATTGAGGAATCTTGACGGATCCCCACTTTTGGCCCGCCCCCGCGCCAAAAGGGACGGCTTACAGCCCCAAGGCGTCCATTTTCGGCCTTTCGAAGTCCCCGTCCTCCCCCGGATACCGTAGGCGCTCATTGAACCGCCCCGTCTCCTTCGCCAACGCCCAAACCAGGCTTTCTCCTGCCGGCACGATCTGCGGTTGGCTGCGAAACACGGGGTCCTCAAACGCTAAGGACGCGTCAATCCATTGCCAGCCGGCCTTCTCGAAGGCCGTCAGCACATCCGGCAGGACGTAGGCGTTCAACGGGTTAAAATGAAGCAGGATCGTGTGTCGAATATCGCGTTCGAGAACGTCCAGCGCAAGTTGACGATAGAACGCCGCGCGATCGAGCAGATGAGCGATGAGGTAGTCGCGATACGGGGCCACGGGAGCGTTGGGTTGCTTCCCGAGGCGATCGACCAGGCGTTGACTCACATACCAGTCCGAAGCATCAATGGTGACATGGCCGACGCGGTATCCGCGCTCCTTGAGCAACGCGCGAAAACGATCGCGCTTCTCGGCGGTGTCTCCCTCCTTCAAGAACGGATATCGGAACAGAGCTTTGCGATTGTGATAGGGAGCAATCACCTTTTCATTCTTCAGAAAATCCACGGCGAAGTCGGCGTAACTGGTCTGCTCTCCATAGAATTTGTGCGAGTAAGAATGATTACAGATCAGGTGGCCCGCTTCGTCCCAGGCGGAAAGTAATTTCGCGCCCTCGGCTTCATCCACGCGCATCCCGCAAACAAAAAGCGCCGCCCGAATATCTTTCGCCGCGATCGCTTTCAGAATCCGCGTGTTGGCTTCCTGCCATTTCAAAACCGATCCGAGCTTGAGAGTGGGATCGTCCAGAGTCAGTGCAATTTGTGGACGGGCGGCATCGTTTGGCGAACTTTTTAATGCGGCGCCTCCCGAAGGTAGCAATGCCCGAACGGCCGGCGGCACAATCTGCGAGCAGACTGCAGCCGACCCGGCCTTTGCAACAGTGGAAAGAAATCTTCGGCGTTTCATGACGATACCCTCATCGGAAGGAATTCAACCAATCTCGGGCACGGGAGAAAAAGGAAGTCAACGAGATAGAGGACGGAGACGCCGCGGAGCGCGCTTGTTCTACGGCGTCATCCGTGACGAAGTACGGTTTGCCGGTACGGAGATGAATGTAAAGAGAACGCATTTCGTCGCGGTTAAACGGCCGGGCCCCGCGGCGGCCGAACACCGCGAGCTGGTTGCCCGATTCATCGACGGCACGGTCCCGGTCAATTCCTTTCGAAATAGCGAGCGCGGGACCACGCGTGTGCGCCGTAGCAATAAGTTTGGGCGTCGGCCGCGGACTGAATCCCGAGAAATGCGCGGGATCATCCCATGGCGAGAGGATTTGCAGAACGCGAAGGCCGTTCTTACCGTCGGCGACGAAAGCAAACGCGCTGGCGGCGACCATTCCGATTTTCACGTCATTGACATCGTCGAGCTGGCCTTCCGCCGTAAAAAGTTGATTGAGCTTCGGGGCCTCGGGCTTTTCGACATCAATGATCGCCAGGCCTTGCTTGCCCGCCGAAACATACGCGTAGGTGCGCGCAACATAAACGTTGCGAGCATCCTGGAGAGGAACGCGCGCATCGGTGACAGGCTTCGGTTGCGAAAGATCGGTAACGTCGAGAACTTTCAGCCCGTCGCGATCCACAACAAACGCATAGCGAAATTGCACCGCGATGCCTCGGGGATCGTTGAGTGCTGGCGCGCCGACGCTGGCTGCGACACGCGGGGCGAGTGGATTGTCGAGATCCACGACGACCAGAGCCTTCTCCGTGAGGATGTACGCATAGGTGCCCGCGATCGTCATCCGGCGAGCGCCCGTTAATACGCCGTCCGGATTGAAGGTCAACGCGCGCTTCAGAAAATTGTTGCCGGGATTGCCGTCGAGCAGCGTGCCCACGCCGGGACTCTTCGATTTCAGATTGGGGTCGCCAATGATCACCAGGCCTTCTTCCTTGTCCGCGACGTAAAGAAAGCCATAGAGAAGATGAATCCGCTGCTCTTCATTCTCGGGCACTTGCTGCCGCAGCGGATCGACGCCCAATGTCGTCGGAGAGGCAACCGCTCGGGCGTTTTTCGTCGGCGCAAAGAAACGCTGGCCGAGCGGTGAAACCGGCGCGGTATTGACCTTCTCGGAGAAACCTTTGTTATCAATATTCGCGATGTCGTAGACGCGCAGCCCCCCGGGACCGTTCGCGGCATAGGCGTACTCGCCGCGCGCTTGAATGTCCAGCACATTGCCGGTGTGCTCCGCCGCCGCGCGGAGTTCCCGATGCTCACTCACAAATCTCTTGTAATTGTCTGGGTACGCGATGCGCTGAAGATCGCTCCCGAAAATGGCTTCCGGTTCATCGTGTTCCGCCACGGCGATGGCTTCGAACCCCTTTTTGCCTGTGGCGACATAAACGTACCTGCCCATGAAGTTCATGAAATTCGTTCCCTGCAGCAGCAACTGCGCCATCCACGCATTGTTGTCGTTCTGCGCGGAGACGTGGCAATCGCTGCACTCCTTGGTCTCCTTCGCGCGCACCGTGTGCGGAACAAACGTGGAAAATGCCTGTCCGGAAAAACCCGGCGCCGAAATCGTCTGCTGTGTGTAGTACAGCCATTCGCGATTCGCATTTTGCGAGCTCACCAGCACCGCGCACGAGGAACGCGCCGGCGCGATGCGGTGGCCGGTCACCGTCCCGTCCACGCCCAGCATATAAATGTCGTCGCGAAGCACCTGGAAGTTGTAACTGGTGTAGTTTTTCGTCAGCAGCCCTTCATTGTGGAGCATAGGTTTGCGCGCGTTCGCCGTCATTTGCAGATGGCAGCCAAAGCACGTCGGCGTCCACGACGTGTGGCATGCATAGCAAGTCATGTTGCTGTTCGCGTGTGCCAGCGTGGCGTCGTCGGCCGATGGATACGCGGGCACAACACCGTCTTTGTTGATGAGCTTCGCCCGAACAGACTTCGCGTTGAAGTGCACATTGCCGGGTTTGATCGTATCGACAGTCTGAACGATCTCCCATTCCTTGCTTTCTTCGGACATCGAACGCTGAAACACTTGATCGCCGCGCCATTCGAATCGCCGCAGTCCCGACGGCGTCCGCAGCGCATCGAGATGCCGGCCACCCTCGGGAGCTGCGGGACCGGATGTGACCAGCGCCGCCTTCTTTCGAATCGTGCCGTGGCAATCGACGCAATCAATTTCTACCGCGGCTCGCGGCTCTCCGTAGATTTTTCCATTGCCGTGATTGTCCTGCGTGAAGTGGCAATCGTTGCATTGCATGCCCTTTTCTAGATGGATGTCCGCGAGATGAACGGCTTTGCCGAAGCGCTCGGGATCATCAAATGCGATTCGCTGGCCGTCCTTGTCTAGCCAGTTCCCTTTTCGATCATGCTTGAAAACGGCGCGGAAGACCCAGCCATGACCATGAAAGTCTGCGAACTGCGTGATCTTCAATTGCTTGTTGAATTCGCGACTGCCGATTTTCTCCAAGAATTGTTCGTCATTCCAGAGTCCGCGGACCGCCGCACCTTCCGGGTTCCGCTCGAAAGATTGGTAGCGTTGCTCTTCCGTGGGATTGCGCTGCTCCGTCGGATACATCTTGTCGCCATCCATCTCGTTGTCCCACCAGGTCATGCCGAAGTACGTCGTGACCATGTTCGTGCCCGGATGAATGTGGCAAATCATGCATTGGCTCGACGGAATCGAACGCGTAAATGCATGCTTGATGGGATGGCCAGTCTCATTTTTTGGAATTGTTGGATCGGAGGAAGCGCTGAAACCCAAATGGCCAAACTGTGAGTAGGCGCCTGAGTGGGACGGATCACGGTCGTTCGCGTAAATCACGTGGCACGCGGTGCAGCCGCTCGCGCGATAGTCGCCGGGATGATCGTTCGTTCCCGGGAGAGAAAGAATCGGGTCGAGCAATCGCGTTTTTTGCAGGCCAAGAAACACTGGATCCGTGCGCAGCTCGGTTCCAAAACCTCGTTCGCTGAGCTTGTTATCGGGCTTGCCCGGTTCTTCTTCGCGATTCGGATTGCCAAGCTCCGCTTTCTTGCGCCCGCCTCGTTCGAAGACACGTAACACATTGCCGGGTTGCGAAGTCTCCCAGCGCAAGAGCGGATCGAGCTTGGGAAGGACTCCTTTGGCGCGAGTTTCTTCCGTCGTTGGCTTGGGGAAGGTCTTGATCGACTGCGGCTTCCCGTCACGATCGTAGCTTTCGCCGAACCGCGTGTTTTTCGTGGCGTAGCTGCCGTTGTTGTACAGCGCGGCGCCCCACAAGAATCCGGCGTGCGTCATCATGCTGCTGGAGACCGCGCGAGTTTCAGCGGTGTGGCAACCCGCCGCGCCACAGGTCTCCGCAGCGATACGCAGGTCTCCCGGATTCACAAATTTGACATAATCCGCTGATTCCTTAAGCCACTTCGTGTATGCGCGCTCGGGAAGCGCCGAGCGATTTTTGAACATCCGGTCGTGTGGCTGGACGTGAGCTTTCTCTTTTGCAGAATTGTATTCCGGAGAATTTGCGGCAGTGCCCTGCGCGATGGAAACAGAAGCGTTCCCGCCGTGACAGTCGGTGCAACCGATGTGCACGGTTCTTGTCGGATGCATCGTGGGCTCATCGGTCGACGTGTGGCAGGAGATGCATCCGGAAGACTTGCGATCCGCTTCTTCCTGGGACTGGCCTTGGAACGGGGTACCCTCTCGCGAGGCGTCCGCGGACAAATTTGAGCTCGCATGAAGAGCGTAGAAAAGAGATAACGCAGAGACGCAGAGGAAACAGAGATTTCGCGGAGAAGACGTTCCGGGTTTTTGGAGTGTGAGCATTCTCTACGCGCCTCAGAACGTAAGCTTCACGGAGCCGAAAAGCGAGAAGAGTGTCCGGCCCGCGTAAATGTTTTTGAACCCCTGCCCCGGCTGCAACGCAGAAGCCCCGCCAGTGAGAATGATGTTTTCGCTCAATGGCGGACGGTATTCCACGCCGATGCCGAAGTCTTCGCCGATCGTGTGGCGGATGGGGGACTGGAAGAGCAAAAACTCCAGCGGCTCGGTGCGTTCGAACCGGAGAAAATTGAAGTTTGCAAACCCTCGCAATTTGGGAGTGATATCGAAATCAGCGCCGGCGTTGGCAAGGAAGATGCCCGGGTTGACAAAATTCGCCTGGCCTTCCTCTCTGCTCGACCGAAGCGATGGAATGAGGCTCCCGGGTGTGGTCAGAAGAACGCCGGAACCGAGAAAGCGAATGCCTTCCCGATTCCAAAAGCTGAAGAGTCCGCCGGCAAAGTTCGGAAGATCCACGATGGAATCGAACCCGCGGGCGCGCCCGTCGCGTGGATTCGAATCGCCCGAAGTGTAAAACGCGGACACGCGGTAGCGGATCCAATCCTTGTCATAGGAAATTTCGGCGCCCGCCATCTGCGCGTTGACCGTGACGCCCCTGCCCGCAATAGGATTGAAAGTGTCCTCGCCAAGAGCTTGATAAAACGCGTGCGTCACATTGATGCGGTGAATGTGTCCGCTGCCGAGCCAGCCAAAGTAACCGACACGAATGCCGTGAAGAATCGGGCCCGCCCCGGGATTCTGAAGAATCACGTTGCCGAACGGCGAAGGGCGAACCAGAAAACCGTTGTCGTCATAGTGCACGCTGGGATCGTCCTTATTCCAGGCGGCGACGAATTCCGCCGTGTAGCCGGGGAAAAAGAAATCCTGCAAATAGACGTTGCCGAGAAGCACCTGCTGGTGGCGGCGTTCGAATGTGTTGAGGCCGCTGTTCGTGTTTTTCTCGAGGAATTGGAAATACGCGAGATTGTATTCGATGCGGCCGGAATGTAAATTACCAAAGATGCGGACGGCAGGCTGCTCATCCACGAAAAGGAAGCCGCGAAAATCCGCGTTGAATTGCTGAATTCCCGCGCGTGCGGAAACAAAATCGTAATTCGGACCAAGATCGTGAAGTTTCACTTCCACGAAGGCTTCCTGAAGGCCTACGTACGTGTCAAAGCGGTTGGTGCCGCTGCGTACATCCGGCCCGATGATGCCCAGCTCTCGCACCTTCAAATTGTTCAGGCTGATCTCGGGAGTGATTCGAACGCGCCAGTCCACGGGCTTGAACGTGGCATCGCCGTGAAATAAATCAAACGTAAAGCGGAGCGTTTGATCGAAGAACGCCTGTTCGCCTTTCCCAAAAAATCCGGAGCTGCCGGGACGTTCGGTGCTGACGTTGCTTGGAGAAGGAACGCGCCGGCCATCGAAAAATGTTTCCGACGACGCGGTAAGATTAAAAAACGTCTGCTGCCCAAGAAATCCCGGCCAGATCGGCTCGTCGCCCTTGAAACGATTGCGGTTGAACGGATCGTACCAGCGCGTTTTGGTGTAGATGTATTCGCCCTTCTGAGAATAGCGGCGATACTCCGGCTGCTCCAAAGCCCAGCGATTCGGAATCTTGTTGTAGACATCGGCGACGGGCGGAAGCGTGTCCGGTGAAATGTTTTCGATGTAGTTGGGATCAGAATCGAGGCGGTGGCGAAACTCGCGATGGCTGCCGAAGGACGGTTGCGCCTCGGCGGAAAGCGCCGGCCCGAGTTCCGGTAAACGCGGCAGGCGGGAGCGCGCCTCGATGTTTGCCGCGGATACGAGAGAAATTTCAAGCGTCACGACTTCATCCGGTTGAAGTGTGATGTCCGCAAGGACGAAGGGAGCGTAGTCTCTGGCTTCCACCCGGAGTTCATACCGTCCCGGCGGCAAGGGAAAAAGGCGAAACACTCCTTCGCCGGATGAGACACCGCTGAAAATCTGACCGGACTGCAGATTGCGCAAAGTGAGCATCGCTGCGGGAACCGGTCGCACACTCTCGGGTGACCCGGCATCCCGCAAGCGGCCATCAAGTGCGGCCGTAGTCTGCGCCTGCTGGCGCGGAATGCGCAGCGGCGGGCCTTGCTCGCTGGACGGTTTTGCGCCCTGCTCCATTCGTGTCAGAGCTTGATTCCGAAAATTTGTCCCTGCGAGCGCGCAGCACAGAAACAAGGAGCAGCAAGCCGCGCAGGACGCGCGTGCCACTTGCTGCGGAATGGACAAAATCATGCGCTCAGCCTGCACGAATGGATGAAGAAAAGAATCGCGTACTAGCTAACAATATCGAGAAGCGGCGAGCAATAGTTTTCCCGGATGCATGGAGACATTCGATAACGCAGCACGACGTGTAGAGCATTCACCAGTACGCGCCAGCCGCGGGGCAAATGCGTTGAGGCGCCGCAAACGAGTGTGATACGAACGAAGGTACTCCCGAGATGGAAACAACTCACAAGTTGCGAAAGCCGGTGAAATTGCGGCACGCTCTTCAACAGCGCCAGAAAACTCTGGCGCTTGGCGTGGCCCTGGCGGTGGGAACTGCCGGGGCGCTGGCGATGCTGCTATTTGGCTGCGGCGGTGGGAGTAGCGCTCCCGGTGTCCCTCCGCCAATTCCAGCGGTACAGGCGCTGCAATCCGCCGACGTCCAAAATATCGTGACGGCAGCGGTAAATTCCGTGAGCGCGGATATGGTGGTCGCCGTGGTGGATCGTGCGGGATTCGTGCTTGGAGTCTTTCGAACGCAAAATGCCCCCGCCGCTTCGATTGGAAATTTTGGACAAATACAAAATGCGAATGACGTCGCCGTGGCGCTCGCGCGTACCGGCGCATTTTTCAGCAACAATCAGGCGCCGCTCTCTTCCCGCACGGTACGCTTCATCAGCGGGATTCATTTTCCGCCGGGCGTCATGAATCAGCCGCCCGCGGATCTCTACGGAATCGAAAACACAAATCGTGGTTGCGCGTTGGTGAATGATCCAAACTTTCAAACCAAAATTCCCCCCTCGCTGGCATTAGGTGGCGGATTCGGCCCCGGTATTCTCACCGGCAAAGGCGACACCACCGATTCGAACGCGACCGCGGTAAATCCCGGCGGCGTGCCGATCTTTTACAAAAATGTCGTCGTTGGGGGAATCGGGGTGGTGACTTCCTCGAACAATTCGAACGCCGCAGAATTCGCGGCACTCGCCGGCGCCACCACGCAGCGCGGCGCAGCGGGCGACAATTTTGGTCCTACTCCTGCAGCACCGGGAGTAGTTTTCATCGGAGGGATCGCTCTCCCCTTTGTAGATCAAACTTCGCTCCCTGCCGGTTTTTCCGCGGGCCCGGTTGCCGGCACGGGAAGTTTCTTGGTGGCGCCCGCAAACAGCCAGGGGCAGCCACCCGACGGTGACCTGATCCCGCCCGCGGCCGGGCCGCTGGGCGGTTTGAGCGCGGCGGACGTGGCGCAGATTCTGAACAATGCGGAGGCCACGGCCAACATAACTCGCGCGGCGATTCGATTGCCGCTCGGTTCGAAAACGCGAATGGTGATCGCCGTTGCGGATCTCGATGGAACCATCATCGGTCTGCGGCGCATGCAAGATTCAACGGTATTTAGCATCGATGTTGCCGCGACCAAAGCGCGAAACATGGTGTACTTCAACAGCGCCGTTCGAACGGCCGCGGATCTGAATGGCGTGCCGATGGGCACGGCGGTGACCAACCGCACCATCAGTTTTGGCGCACAACCGCTCTATCCGCCGGGAATCGATGGTTCGAACGCTGGGCCATTTTTCAACCTTTACACCCTGGATTTGGCAAATCCCTGCACGCAGGGATTCCAAGCCGGAGCCGCCAACGCCAACAAAAGCGGGATCGTTTTTTTTCCAGGCAGCGCCGGGCTCTTCCGCAATGGTGCACTCGTCGGCGGATTGGGAGTCAGCGGCGACGGCGTGGACCAGGACGATTATGTGACCAACGGCGGGACCGCGGGATTCGAGGCTCCCGCGAACATTCGCGCCGATCAAATTATGGATCAGGGCGTGCGGCTTCCCTATTTCAAATTTCCGCGAAATCCAACCAACTGATTTTTTTCTACCGCCGTCGCGAAGTTTTCTTCCGGCTAGCGATTTTCGTCAGCGCCCGCGTGTACGCCTCGATCGTTTCAGGCAGAGCTTCGCTGTAAACGAACTGCCCTTCGCGGCGGCAGGCGATCAATCCAGCTTCGCTCAGGATTTTCAGGTGGTGAGAGACCGTCGCCGGAGTGATCCCGCGGAGGGAGACGATTTCTCCGCAATTCATGTGGCGCGTTCCGGAAATGGCATCGAAAATCCTCAAACGGGTTGCGTCAGCCAGGGCTTTCGAGATCTTTTCGATTTGGGCTCCATCCATAAGCAAATACTCACGTTAGCTGATCCAGGACTTGCTTGACAAATGCTCCTTCGCAGCCATTTTGACACCCATCGAAATAGCTTGCAACCAAACAGTTAGACGTTCATCTAAATATCGAAACCTCAAGAGAGCGGCCAAACGGCAACGTCTTGAGGCTCTGGTTTCTGAGAAAGATACGATAGGGAGGATGTCATGAAGAGGCTCGAAGGAAAAGTAGCTGTTGTAACCGGCGGAAACAGCGGTATCGGGCTGGCCACGGCGAAGCGATTGCATGAGGAAGGCGCGCGCGTGGTTATTTCGGGCCGCAACCAGAAAACGCTGGACGAGGCCGTGAAAGCGATCGGCCAAGATGTGATTGCGGTGCGGGCCGACGTCTCGAAGGGGGAGGAGCTCGACAAACTCTACGCAACGGTCTTGCGGAAGCTGGGAAAAATCGAGGTGCTGTTCGCAAATGCTGGAATCTACAAGTTTGCGCCGCTGACGGCCACGACTGAAGGCTTGTACGATGAACTTTTCGACATCAACGCGAAAGGCGTGTATTTCACGATCCAGAAAGCGCTGCCGCTGTTGAATGACGGTGCGTCGATCATTATCAACACGTCGGTGGCCAGCGAACTCGGCATGGTGAATGGCTCGGTGTACGCCGCGACAAAGTCGGCGCTGCGTTCGTTCACACGCTCGCTGGCGGCGGAATTGGCCGACCGCGGAATTCGCGTAAATGCTGTGAGTCCGGGCCCGATTGAGACGCCGGAGGGATTTGCACGCACCGGGTTGCCGAAGGAACAGATCGACCAATTCGTACGGGACGT
>JACXTT010001820.1_pt1 | contig 34838 bp, 38 predicted proteins | sample 9270951 | NCBI WGS metagenome assembly JACXTT01 (sample SAMN15532306, study PRJNA645909) | rock metagenome | isolation source: weathered quartz diorite | place: Puerto Rico | collected 2017-06-21 | reverse complement strand
CGGCCCGGCGGTGGTCGGACAAACGGAGGCGACCGCCGGGCGTCGGGGCCGTTCCCCATGACTTGATGGAGGTCGGCCTGCAGACCGTGCGCAAGCTTGCCCGGAAGAATCGGCCCGCTGATCATCACGTAGATGCCGAGCGCCTTGGCGGCCTCCAGCAGGCTCGCCGCCGACCCGTTGAGGTCCTGTGTCTTCTCGACAAGCGCCTCGAGCATGCCGAGGTTGTACGGCAGCTGGATCACCTTGAAGTGGTGGTGCTTGCCGCCGACCTCTTCCGCCAGGCGCACCAACGCCTCCAGCGAGAGATGGCCCTTGGCTTTGGATGGAACCCGGTACCCCTCCCACGTCGCGGTCCCGTATCGGCACAGCTTCCCCTGGGCGACCGCTTCCTCGAGCGTCGTGAACGCAGCGCGCATGCGCGCCATGAACTCCTCGCGGGACATCTGCTCGAGCTGGGTTTCCGGATTGTGCAGGTAGTACACGTCCAGACAGGCGAGCCCGAGATTGGCCAGGCTGGCATCGATCTGGTGGCGCAGATACGCCGGCGTCATGCAGTGGCAGTCGGCCACGACGTCCGACGGGCGGAAGATGCCCGGCGTCACGAAAGTCTTTTGGACGTAGGCGTAGCCGTCGCGCGGCGGCGCGCCGTCGTACGGGATGAAGCCGCCCTTGGTCGCGATCAGCACTTCGTCGCGCCGGCAGATTCCCGCGCGGATCATCTCGGTCAGAGCCCTGCCGATCGCCCGCTCGCTCCGCTGGCAGCGATAGTTGATCGCGCTGTCGACCACGTTGCAGCCGGCCCCGACGGCTTGCATGATCGCCGTGAGATAAAGCGCGTCGGTCGCGTCGTCGTGCTTGCCCAAATAGGTGCCGAGGCCGATGGAGGAGAGTGCCAGTGCGCCGAGCCCTTCACGGAAATGATCCGGGCGCGCGGCGCCGGCACCGATCAGCCGGTCGCGGTAGCGCCGCGTTCCCTCCGCCGTGGCGCAGCCGCTGAGGCTCACGCGCCGAACTGCTGCCGGCACCACCGCACGGCCTGCTCGATGTCGTCAGGCTTGCGGAAGTCCACCGCTTTCTGGAACGTCGTCGCCACGTATTCTTCGGTCATTTCGCTCGTTTCTTCGAACCCGGCGCCGCGCAGCGCCGGACGGAATTTCGCGACGGCCGGCTGCAGGTAGTACTTCGCTTGCTTGGCGACCTCGTCCGTACCCAGGTCCTCCGGCGTTCCCTCGGACATCAGGCTCTTGACGTCGTCGATGGCCATGCCCATCTGGCAGAGCAGGCGGCCGTCGGGCGTGATCTCCAGCAGCCAGCCGTCTCCGCCCAAATCCATTATCAGCGCGCCCGCCGCCTCCAATTCGTAGAAGGCCGGCAGGCTCCGGCGAAGCTGCGCGCGTACGCTCGCCCAGGCCGGGTCCATGGCGTTGGTGTCGCCCATGCATTCCTCCTTCGCTCCGGCGCCATTATAACGCTCTTGCGCTGCGGCTGCATTAACCTTGACCCAACGCGTCATTGCTCTTAGAATCCGGCCATGTTCGGAGTCTGGAAGCGCAAATCCGCGACGCCCGACGTCGTGCTCTACACCAGGGCCGACTGCCCGCTCTGCGACAAGGCCAAGATCCTCCTGAACGAGCTTCAAAAAGAGTTTCCCTTCAATCTCATCGAAAAGGACGTCGACAGCGAGGAGAAATCCAGGAAGTATTACGCCGACCGCATCCCGGTGATCCTGGTCAACGGCCGCGAGGTTGCCGGATATCCGCCGGAAGACAAGTGGGTGAAGATCGCCCTCAAAAACGCCCACCGTCTCGATATGCGCTAGCGCTCCAGGAAGGACGTGATGTCTCGCTTTCTTGCATACATGCTGTCGGCGCTGCTCCTCTTCGTCGGGTATCAGTGGTGGAGCAAACAGCAGGCGGCCCTGCTGTCTGCGCCCCAGCCGGCGGCCGCGCCCGCGCCCGTTCCCCGCGTCACCCTTTCCGGTTCCGCGCCTCTCCCGGCTTCCCCTCCGGCCGGGCAGGAATATTTCCAGGTGGCCGTGCGCATACCTGTGTCGCCGCACGCGGCGGCGCTGAACGAGATCAACGGCCTGATCGAGCAGGGCAAGGACGCGGAGGCCGAAGCCAAGCTGGCTGCCCTGCCCCCGGACGCCCTGGCCGACCCAGCGGTGAAAACCGCGACTGCCACCCTCTGGAACAACCTGGGCACGATCCGCGGGAAATCGGGAGGGTCGTCGGCCGCGGTATCGGCATACAAAACCGCGGTCTCCGTCAATCCCTTCGACCGCATCGCGCGAATGAACCTGACCTTCGCTTACTGGGAGCTCAAGGATCAGGCGCTGACGCCCGCTTTTCTGGAAGAGACGATCCGCCTGGTTCCGGACGAGCCGTTCACCCACCTCATCCTGGCGGAGCTGTTGATCAACAAGGACGACCTGCCGGGCGCCACGACGCACCTGGGGCAAGCCACTGAGCGCGCGTCCGCCGATCCCAAATTCCAGTCCTACCTGAAGTACATGACAGCGCGGGTGGACCAGACGGGAAAGGCCGAGCAGAAGTTCGTGGCCCGCGAGAGCGCGCACTTCACGGTCAAATTCGACGGCAACGAGGATCACACCGTCTGGAGCCGGGTCTCGGAGATCCTGGAGGACGCCTACCGGGAAATCGGCCAGAAGTTCAATTACTATCCCGGCAAGCCGGTTCTGGTGGTGCTGCACGCGCGGGAAACCTTCCAGGCCGCCACCGGCAGCCCGGCGTGGGCCGACGGGCTCTATGATCCGGTCCTGGGACGCATCAAGGTGCCGACGCAGGGCGCCCTGACCGACCAGGCTTGGCTGACCCGCGTGCTGCGCCATGAGTACGTGCACGCGCTGCTGCATGACCGTATGGGCGGGCACCTGGGGGCGGTGCCTACCTGGCTGAACGAGGGGCTGGCCATGCAGCTTGCGGGCGATCCGTGGCCCGACCTCGACAAGGTGATCCGCGGCCAGGTGACGCTGATCAAACTCTCCAGCCTGGAAGGCCCCTGGGTCGGGCTCCCGGCGAATGCCGCCACGGTCGCCTACCTGGAAGGGAACTCCGCCACTCTGTACTTGATCGACCGGTACGGCATGGACAAGGTGCGGGAGATTATCGGCCAACTCGCGGGCGGGCAGCCCATCGCCGCCGCCGTGCAGGACCGGCTGGCCATCACGTACGAGCAGTTCCAGCAACGCTGGATCGACGAGCTGAACGAGAAGCTCAAGACGGGACGATCATAGGCGCGCAAGAGAAAGGGAGGTTTCATCATGATTCCCTATCGAAGCCTCGCAGGCGCTAGCCTGATATGTTTTTTCGCGTTGACCGGCCCGGCGTCCGCGGGATGGGTCATTGATCAGGCCGCAAAGGGCGACCGTGAGGGACACAAGCACCAGACCATGCTCCAGGCGAATCAGATGAAGTGGGTCGTGCTCGACTCGGACGGGAAGCCCCTGTCGGCCTCCATCATGGATCTGAACGCCGAGACCTTCACCCATGTGAATTACCGGGAGCAGTCCTACATCACTTCCACAGTGCAGGAGTACGTGGAGACGATCCAGGGCGCCATGAAGAAGGCGAGCGGCGCGATGGAAGAGGCGATGAAGAAGGTGCCTCCGGAGCAGCGCAAGAAGATGGAAGAGATGATGAGCTCGCGCATGTCGCCAGGCTCTGCAGCCTGTCCCGAGCCGAAAAAATATGAGTTTCGAAAGACAGGCCAGCAGGACACGATCGCCGGGTACAAGGCCGCCGGCTATGAAATGGTGGTTGACGGGAAACCAAAGTCGGAATTCTGGATCGCCAAGGACATCACTGCCTGGAAGGAGCTGGACCCGAAAAAGCTTGAGCGCTTCATGACCGACCTGACGAAGACCGTTTCCCGCTGCGGGCCCGGCCAGAGGGGCCAAGCAGGACTCGGCAGGGATCAGGCGTGGAAGCTGGCCGGCGAGGGCTATCCGGTCAGGACGGTGGACCGGGAGGGCCAGACCAAGACGGAAGTCGTCAAGGCCGAGAGCCGCTCCATCCCGGCTTCGGAATTCCAGCCGCCGGCGAATTTCACCAAGAAGACTTTGAGCGACATGATGAAGCACGAGCGTTAAGGCGCGCGATGGAAAATCAACAGTCCTTCGATGCCTGGAAGACGCTGCTGCACGTGGGGTGGCTGGCGGCGCTGCTCGGTCTTACGATGGAGGTCGTCCTCGTCGCGCTCGCGGCCGGCTTTGGGACGCTGAAAGGCGCCAACCCGGTCCTGGCCGACCTCGTGCACAAAGTGTCCTGGTCGGTCGTCGTCTGTGTGGGGCTGGCCGTCGGCACCACGGCCAAGAAGGCGCGGGGGCCGGCAATGGGACTGGCGGGCCTGCTTGCCGCGCCCCTCGCGTTCGTCGCTGCGCGCTCGCTCCACAATGGCGCGATGGAGGCGCTCGGAGTTGCGGCAGCCGCCGGCGCCGGACCGTCGCTCATCCTGATCGGTCTGCTGAAGGGGCTTCAATATGGCAGCTTCGGCTTGACGCTCGACTGGGTCGACAAGAAACCGTGGGGCGGGCTGGCGGCTTACCTCGCGACGGGATTGGCCGTCGGCGTCCTGTTTGGCGGCGCGATGCTCGCGCTCCATATCCAGGCCGCGCCGCAGGCACCGCCGCTGCCCGCGCTCGTGTCGCGCGCGACCAACGAGTTCCTCTTTCCCGTCGGCTGCGCGTTCGTCATCTACGTCTCGAAGGCCATGAAGAAAACCGGCGGCCGTCCCGAAGGCCGCGTGCATTAAAGGAGGTGCGCCATGACGACCTATTTCATCCTCATCAACTGGACCGAGCAGGGCATTAAGAACATCAAGGACTCGCCCAAGCGCGTGGACGCGGCCAAGAAGGCGTTCAAGGACATCGGGGGCGACGTGAAGGCGTTCTACATGCTCCAGGGGAGCTACGACGCCGTGCTCATCGTGGAAGTGCCGAGCGATGACGCCCTGGCGAAGTTTCTTCTCAAGATCGGCTCTCTCGGCAACGTCCGGACGACGACGATGAAGGCCTACACGGAAGCCGAGTACCGGAAGATCATCGCCGCGCTCGGGTGAGCGTCAAACTCGATCCGTCAGCGGTTGCGAAGAACTGGCAGGCGCGGGGCTGAAGACATCTTCATCCCCGCCCGTACCCTCCACACCATCCGCAACATCGGCGGCACGACGGCAAGATGGCTGTACGGGTATAGATCATAGCAAGAACTGGCTGCTTAGCCGCTTCTCTCTTCTTCTTTCTACTAGACAATGATCGTTTATTTTGACACAAACATCTTTGATCACCTCGATCAACTTCTCTATGGCATAAAGCCGTGGAGCGTCTATTGCCTAGAAAAAGCTGTTAAAGACGAAAGGATTAAAATCATTCTGAGCTACCTGAATATTGAAGAGACGCTCCCTATAGTGGAATCAAGACCTGATAGGGCCAAGTCCAGGATTTATCTGATGCTTCACCTGGCGGATCTAGCGGCCTATAAGCAGCTATACATAAAATCCCAGGAAATGATTCTTGGAGATGACATTCGTCATTATGCTCATGGCGCTACGATCTCATCACCTTTGCAGGATCTAGCCCCTTCCACTGAACTTGTTATTCGTAATATGGCCCAACCTTCCGGTCCCTACCTTAACGCCTTGCGAGAGATCGTAGGCGAGGTCCGTACTGACAAGGAGCAATTCAGGTCGTTTCTGGAAGATGCCCGAGCGAGAGTCTTAAAAAAGATGAAAGATAAAAAAGCCGTAAAATATAAGTTTGAGCGTTTTTGGGAAAACAATTGCGCTTGGCTAGCGGAAGGACTTGCGGCGAGGGCAGGAGTACTTGAAGAATGCAGAAGCAAGGGCGTGAAAGGATTACTCGATATCAAAAGCGTCCGACTGGCTGTGGGGGCATCCCTTTCACTTATTCACTCACACGTTTTCGAGAGCGTTGCCCCAAAACCGGGAGACAATAGGGATATCATCCACGCAGTTCTGGCCAGTACCGCACAGATATTCGTTTCACATGACGGTGATTTCTCGAACGCATTGCGGCGGATACCAAATAGAAACATCGAAGTTATGGATGTTCACGAGTTGGCGAGGCTCGTTTCCTAAGAACGAAAAAAGGGGCCGGCACCTTGCGGAGCTGGACCCCTTTTTTAGTGCGTGTGGGAGTCGGGCTGTAAGCCGGATTCTGTGCCGACCTTCCCTCGCGGAAAGATCGCGGTGATCATTTCTCTGGGGCCCGGATTGCTCCGAGCCTCGTGCGGCCTACCCGAAGGCCACGGCCGGGCCAGCCGTTGAGGAGCAGCACCGGTGTCCCGCTCCTCCTGCCCTCCTATTTGGCCTTGCTCCAGGTGACGCTTGCCGGCCAGCCGTGTCGCCACGGCCGCGGTGGGCTCTTACCCCGCCATTTCACCCTTGCCTGATCCGACGCTCTTTCGAACATCAGCCATCGGCGGTATGCTTTCTGTTGCGCCGGTGTCGGATCGCTCCGCCTGGGCGTTACCCAGCACCCTGCCCTAGGAGTCCGGACTTTCCTCCGGCTTTATTCAAGCCGGCGACCACCTGCCCGACTCCCACACGCGAGCACCATTATAGCAGAACGCCCGACGATATCCGAATCTTGCGACTGCATCCCGGCAAGGGCCAGGGTGAGCTTCGAATGCGCCGCTGGTTCGAGCGACTTCCGAGGCGCGGGAACGCGGAGCAGGAGGCTCCTCTGGCCCGCAGCCACAAGATCGAAGTTTCTTCTCCGTCAATTCTGTGATACGTTTCGCCACGATGACCACCGCCATCGGCTGGATCGGCATTGACGAATCGGGCAAGGGCGACTACTTCGGCCCCCTCGTGATCGCCGCCGTCCACGTCACCCCCCGCCTCGAAGATGACCTCATGGCCCTCAACGTCCGCGACAGCAAAAAGATCGCGGACAGCGTCATCCGGACGCTCGAAGTGGACATCAAGACCCTCTGCCGCCACAGCGTGATCGCCATCGGCCCGGAACGCTACAACGAACTGTACAAGCAGATCCGCAACCTCAACCGCCTCCTCGCCTGGGGCCACGCCAAGGCCCTCGAAACCCTCCTCGAACAGGTGCCCTGCGAGCGCGCCATCGCCGACCAGTTCGGCGACGAGCGCCTCATCCTGAACGCGCTCCAGGAGAAGGGCCGGAAGATCACGCTCGAGCAGCGACACAAGGGCGAGGAAGACATCGCCGTCGCCGCCGCTTCGATCGTGGCGCGCGCGGAGTTTGTCCGGCGATTGGAGCGGCTGGCCACCCAGTGGGGCGTACCCTTGCCGAAGGGCGCCTCGCAGGCCGTGGAAGTTGCGGCAAAGGCCGTCGTGAAAAAACACGGGCAGGAAGGCCTGGCGAAAGTCGCCAAGCTGCACTTCAAGACTACGAAAGCGGTGCTGGGGGAAACCTGACCCTACTCGGTCGTCTCGGCGGCTTCTTCGACTTCCTCAACGGGTTTTTCCGGGATGGGCACGATCTGGACCGGGTCGCCGGCCCAGTAGAGAATGCGGTTGCAGTAGGAACAGGTCAGGATCGAGGCGGCGCGCTTCACTTCCGCCACCACCTGCGGCTGGATCTGCAGCCGGCAGGCCATGCAGCATCCTTCCTTGTTGATCCCGGCCAGCGCCTGGCCTTTTTTGGAGCCCTTCAGCTTTTCGTAGTTCCGCAACAGCTTGGGCTCGACCGCGGCCATCAGAGCCTCGCGCTTCTGCCGGAGCCCGGCCAGCTCTTCGTCCAGCGCGCCCACGGAGCCTTCCAGTTCGGTCTCCTGGGCGGCGAACTTCTGTTCCGCCGCCTTCGCCGCGGCCTCGGCCTGCGCCAGTTCCTTCTTCTTCGCGTCCACCGCGTCCATGAGAATCAATATCTGCTCCTCGATCTCGCCCCGCTTCTTCTTGGCCAGCTCGACCTCGAGCAGGTGCGCCTGGTATTCCCTGTTCGTCTTGATCTCGCCCTTCGTCGTCCGGTCCTGCAGCTTGCTGATGGCCTGCTCCTGCTCGGCCAGCGCCTGCTCGCAGGCTTTGCGCTCTTTGCCGGTCGTCTCGAAGGTTTGCTTGGTGCTGTCGCGGAGGGCTTGGGCGGCTTGGAGGGGTTGGCGGGCGGCTTCGACCATCTCGGGGATGCGTCGCTTGCGTTCGGCCAACTCCTCCAGCCGGAGATCGGCCTCCTGCAAGGCGATCAGCCTCGCGAGTTGGTCTTTCATGGACGACCCGGACGATACGGCATGAACCACTCTCCTGAGCGCGGCCTCGGCGTGGTGGGCCCACCAGGCCTCGAACCTGGGACCAACGGATTATGAGTCCGTCGCTCTAACCAACTGAGCTATGGGCCCCTATAAACTTTCCACGAAACTCTTCAACTTTTTGCTGCGGCTCGGGTGGCGCAGCTTGCGCAGCGCCTTGGCCTCGATCTGCCGGATGCGCTCGCGCGTCACCGCGAAGTCCTGCCCGACTTCCTCCAGCGTGTGGTCTGTGTTCTCGCCGATCCCGAACCGCTTGCGCAGCACCCGCTCCTCGCGCGCCGTCAGGGTCTTCAGCGCGTTGTTGATCTGCCGCTGCAGGTCGTAGCGGATGGCGGCGTCCAGCGGCGAAATGGCCTTCTTGTCCTCGATGAAGTCCCCCAGGTGGCTGTCTTCCTCCTCGCCGATGGGCGTCTCCAGCGAGATCGGTTCCTTGGCGATCTTGAGGATCTTGCGGACCTTGTCCAGCGGGAGGTCCATCTTCTCGGCGATCTCTTCCGGCGAGGGCTCACGCCCCAGCTTCTGGACCAGATGCCGGGAGGTGCGGATCAACTTGTTGATTGTCTCGATCATGTGCACGGGGATCCGGATCGTGCGGGCCTGATCGGCGATGGCGCGGGTGATCGCCTGGCGGATCCACCAGGTCGCGTACGTGCTGAACTTGTAGCCCCGCTTGTACTCGAACTTGTCCACGGCCTTCATCAGACCGATGTTGCCCTCCTGGATCAGGTCCAGGAACTGGAGCCCGCGGTTGGTGTACTTCTTGGCGATGCTGACCACCAGGCGCAGGTTGGCCTCGACCAGCTCGGCCTTGCCCCGCTTGACCCGCTCTTCGGCGAGCGCCAGCAGCTTCACCCCCTCGCGGAGCTCCTCGGCGGGCACCAGCACCTCGGCCTCGACGGCCCGGATGCGCCGGCGCGCATGCTGGGCCGCCTTGTCGATCTCGTGGAGGGCTTCCACGTGGACGCCGGTTTTGCGGCGGACCGCGATCATGGCCTGCCGCCCGCGGCTGAGCTTTACCAGCAGGGCGTTGCCTTCGTCACCTACCACGCCGAGGCGGCGCCGGCAGTGGGCCAGCTCCCGCTCGCAGGCCGCGATCTCGTGCGCCAGGTCCCGCACCCGCTGGATGAACTTCTCGCGCTGGGCCGGATGGAGGTTGAGCGTATCCACTTTTTCCGCGACCAGCCGCCTGGCTTCGTTCAGCTTGGCTTTGAGCTCTTTCCGCTTGGCCGGGCTGATCTTGGGCTTCCGGTTCCGGGCGTACAGGGCCAGCAGGCCCTTCGTGAACGGCTTGACCTTGCGGATGGCGTCCAGGGTCTTCTTGCGGAGCTCGTCGTCGTCCTGCTCGACGACTTCCTCGAATTCCTCATCCACTCCCGCCGAGACCACTTCCCGCGCCGGGATCTTCTTGGCCCTGACCTGGTCCACGAGGGCGAACAGCGCCTTGACCGTCATGGGCATCCCGAAGACCACCGTCGAGATGTCTTGCTTGCCCTCCTCGATGCGCTTGGCGATCTCGATCTCCCCCTCCCGGCTGAGGAGCGAAACACTGCCCATCTCTTTGAGATACAGCCGGACCGGATCGTCGGTGCGGGCCAGGTCTCCCGGCGTCAGGTCGATCTTCTTTTCCTCGACTTCTTCCGTCTCCTCGGCGTCCTCGGCGTCTTCGGAGGGGCCTTCGCCGTCGGACATCATCTGCTGGTACCGCTCCCCCTCGGGGGAATCGATGATCTCGATGTCCATCTCCCCGAACATGGTCATCAGGCTGCTGAGCCGGTCGGTCGAAACCTGATCGGCGGGCAGATTCGTGTTGAGATCGCGGTAGGTCAGGAAGCCCTTCTCCTTGCCCATGGAGATCAGGCGTTTGACTTCTTCGGTTCTTTCTTCCTTAGGCATTGACGCTCCCGACTTCGGTCAGTGGTAAAGGCCCGGCGCCGAGCAAGCGCTGCTTTTCCTGTTGCAGCGCGTTCAGCCTGAGCAGGAGGGTGCGTGAAGCTTCCGCCTGCCCGACCCGCTCGGCGGCGCTCTGGGCCGCTTTGACTTCCTGGATTTCGTTCACGATGCGTTTGAGTTTCAGGGCCTTCAGGCTTTCGCGGAAGGCCGCGCCGGCATCGTCGTAGGGCAGTTCGCTGAGCGCGTACGCCCGGACGATGCTCCCGCAGACACCGTCCTCCTGCGCCCGGACAATCAGCGCGTTGACCGCGACGTCGCCCGGCGCGTCCCGCCCTTCCAGAGCCAACGAGATCAGCCGCCGGACGCGGGGGTCCGTGAAATCGTCGGCCGCGAGCTGCGCCGCCATCTCCGTCGTCAGCTTCTCATGGAGAAGCAGCCGCACGAGGACTTCCTCGTCTTTCGGAAGAGGAGCGGCCTCCTGCTCGACCTGCGGTTCTTCGGCTGCAACCTTTCGCGGGAGGCTCCGATACCGTTCCAGCAGGACTTTCTCATCCATGCCCAGCCGGTCGGCGACGTGCCGGATGGCGGCGGCTTTTTCGACCGGATTGCTCAGCTTCTGCAGGAGCGCCAAGACCTCCTCCACGCACCGCACCCGCTCTTCCACGCTCCCCCGACGATCGGTCGTCAGGCTGCCCGCCACGGTGAAGTCCAGCAACGAGGGCGCCTTCTGAACGAGCGCCGTGAAGGCTTCGACGCCGCGGGACCGGACGAACGTGTCGGGATCGTCGCCCGCCGGCAGGCTGCCCACCTGGACGGCAAGACCCGCCCCGAGAAAGAGGTCCAGGGTGCGCAAGGCCGCGCGCACGCCGGCCGCGTCGGGATCAAAGAGCAGCACAACCCGGCGGGTGAAGCGCCGGATGACTTCGATATGTTCCGGCGTGAGCGCCGTGCCCAGGGTGGCGACCACGTTGGTCAGGCCGGCCTGGTGGAGCGCGATGGCGTCGAAGTAGCCCTCGACGATGACGACCTGATCCTCACGCGCGATGCCTTCCCGCGCCGACTCCAGCGCGTAGAGCGTCCGCCCCTTTCGGAACAGCGGCGTTTCCGGAGAGTTGAGATACTTGGGCACGCCGTCATCGAGCACGCGTCCCCCGAATCCAATGATGCGTTTCTGGAGGTCGCGGATCGCCAGCATGACCCGCCCGCGGAACCGGTCGTAGTAGCCGGACGCGTCGGAGGGTTTTTTGCTGCCCTGCTCCCGCGCGACGATCAGACCGGCCGCGACCAGGTCCTCGACGGTCCATTTCTCCTTGCCGCCGCCGCCCGTCTTGGCCAGGGCCTTCAGCAGACCGTCCCAGGACTGGGGCGCGTACCCGATGCCGAACCGCTCGATCGTCTCCGCCGTGATCCCGCGGTCCCGCAGGTACGCGCGCGCCGGTTCGGCGGCCGGATCGGTCAGCAGCGTCCGGTGGAAGAAGTCGGCGGCGGCGCGGTTCAACACGACCAGTCGTTCCGCCTGCTCGGCTCGCTGCTTCGCCGCCGGCGACGCGGGCTTCTCCTCCACGCGGATTCCCAGCTTCTCGCCGAGCGCGCGCACGACCGTCGGGAAACTCGCCCCCTCGATCTTCATCAGGAAGGTGAAGACGTTCCCGCCCTCCCCGCAGCCGAAGCAGTGGAACATCTGGCGTGACGGGCTGACGGTGAAGGAAGGGGTCTTCTCGGAATGGAACGGGCAGAGGCCTTTCCAGTGTTGCCCCGCCTTGGCGAGCGAGAGGTGAGCCTGGACGATTTCGACGATGTCTGCCCGATCGCGAATCCGGCTGATGACGTCTTCTGGAATCAGCCCTCTATCCACCCTGCCTCCCGCATCCGGCCAGACACTCAAACTGGTAACGTTAACAAAAAAACGATGCCTGCGTCAAAGAACTCCGGCGCCCAAACAGCCTTAGCCGGGAGGCCAGGTCATTGGGCGGCCGCCCAGCACGTGCAGGTGCAGGTGAAAGACCGTCTGACCCCCGTTCCGGCCCGTATTGGCCACCACCCGATAGCCCGATTCGGCGATGCCCTTTTTCCTGGCCACCAGGGTCGCGGCTTCCAAGAGACGGCCCAACAAGGCTTGGTCGCCCGCGCCCGCCTCGCTCAAAGAACCGAGGTGCCGCTTGGGGATCACCAGCACGTGGACCGGCGCCTGCGGGTTGAGGTCGTCAAAGGCCAGGACATCGTCGTCCTGCAGGACGACCTTCGACGGGATCTGGCCGGAGCCGATCTTGCAGAAGACGCAATCGCTCATTTGGCCTTCCGCGACTCTTTTTCCTCGATCCCGCTCCGCCCGAACCGCCGGGCCAACTCCTGATAGACCTCGGTCGGCGGCACTTCGTGATAGCCCAGCGCGACCAGCAGGTGGAACAGCAGGTCGGCCGACTCGTGCACGATCTCCTCGCGCCTGCGTCCCTTCGAGGCCAGGATCACTTCGCCGGCTTCCTCCGTCACCTTCTTGAGAATCTTGTCCTGCCCCGCGGCCAGCAGCGACGCCACGTAGGATTCAGGAGTCGGCGCTCGCTTGCGTTCCAGGATGGTCTCGTACAGGCGGTCCAGCACGCCCCCCTGCGCCTCGGCGGTTTTGGCGCCGCCCTCACAGGAATCCGTGAGATCCGAGAGTTTGGTAAAGAAACAGGCGCGCTCGCCCGTGTGGCACGCAGGCCCGTCCGGCGTGACCGTGATCAGCAGGGTGTCCTGGTCGCAATCCACGAAGACCTCGCGGACCTGCTGGCGGTGGCCGGAGGTCGCGCCCTTTTCCCACAACTCCTGCCGGGAGCGGCTCCAGAAATGCGCGATGCCGGTCTCCAGGGTCTTCTGCAGAGCCTCGCGGTTCATGTAGGCGACCATCAGCACCGTCCCGTCGCGCCAGTCCTGGAGGATCACGGGGATCAGCCCCTTCTCGTCGAACTTCAGCGCCGAGATCGCCGCCGCGTCCATCAGTTGTTCCTCACCGGGATCCCCCGGGATCGCAGATAGTCCCTGGCCTCGCGGAGCGTATGCTGGCGGTAGTGGAAGATCGAGGCGGCCAGCACGGCGTCCGCCCGGCCCTTCGCGAATCCTTCGTACAGGTGCTCGAGGGTGCCCGCGCCGCCGGAGGCGATGACCGGAATCTCGACGGCGGCGGCGATGGCGGCGGTCAGGGCCAGATCGTAGCCTTCCTTCGTCCCATCCCGATCCATGCTGGTCAGGAGAATCTCGCCTGCGCCGAACGACGCCATCTTGCGCGCCCACTCGACGGCGTCCAGGTCGGCGGATTTCCGCCCGCCGTGGGTGAACACGTCCCAACGGTCGCCCGCCCGCTTCGCGTCGATGGCCACCACAATGCACTGGGTGCCGAAGCGCTCGGCCGCCTCCTGGACGAATTCCGGGCGCTGGACGGCCGCCGTATTGATGCTCACCTTGTCGGCGCCGGCCCGCAGCAGGTCGCGGATGTCGTCGAGCGCGCGCACGCCGCCGCCAACCGTCAGCGGCATGAAGACCTGCTCGGCCGTACGGGAAACCACGTCGATGAAGATCTTGCGCTCCTCGTGGGACGCCAGGATGTCCAGGAAACAGAGCTCGTCGGCGCCCTCCGCGTCATAGGCGCGGGCCGCCTCGACCGGGTCGCCGGCGTCCTTGAGGTTCACGAACCCGACCCCTTTGACGACGCGGCCCTCCTTCACGTCCAAGCAGGGAATGATGCGCCTGGCCAGCACGCAAATGCCCCCTTACCCTCTCACTTCGCGGCGGTCATCGCCGACCGCAGATCGAGCAGGCCTTCGTACAGCGCCTTCCCGAGGATCGCCCCAATCACTTTTGGCCCAAGCGCGCGCAGCAGGCGGAGGTCCTCCGTCCGCGTGATCCCTCCTGAGGCGATCAGCGGCACCGGACAGGCGTCCGCCATGCGCTGCAGGCTTTCAAGATTCGGGCCTTCCAGCATACCGTCCCGTGCAATGTCGGTATAGATCACGGCGTACACGGGCAAGCCCGCCAGCCGGACGACGAAGTCCGCGGCGTCGAGATCGGCCATATCGGTCCAGCCCTGTACCGCGACCTTGCCGCCCTTGGCGTCCACACCGACGATCACGCGGCCGGGAAAGCGCCGGCAGGCCTCCGTAAGAAGCGGCTGGTCGCGGACGACCGCGGTGCCGAGGACGACCCGTTCGACTCCCGACGAGAGATACGACTCGATCATCTCCGGCGTCCTGATGCCGCCGCCGACCTGCACCGGGATGGTGACGGCCTTCAGGATGTTTTCGATCGTCGCGCGGTTGCGCGGCGTCCCTTCCACGGCCCCGTTCAGGTCCACGACGTGCAGGAGTTGGGCCCCTTCCGTCTCCCAGCGCCGCGCCACCTCGGCCGGATCCTGCGAGTACACCGTTTCATCCTGCATCCGCCCCTGGCGCAGCCGGACGCAGCGCCCGTCCTTGAGGTCAATGGCGGGGATCACGATCACGGAGCGGCCCCCGAGTCAACCCGATGCCTTGGAACCGGCGTACCCAAGGGAAAGCCTCGCAGCACGTGGTCAACGGCGGAGTCGGCGAGTTCCTCCACCGTCAGGAACCGCGCCCCGCGTTCGAGAAACCCCGACAAGTCTTCGGTGAGTGGGCGCTGCCGCTCGTAATAGTCTCCGATCCACAGGATTTTGCCGTCCTTGACGCTGATGAGCCGAACCGAAAACCCGACGGCAGCCGCGTCTCTGGGCTGCTCCAGGCCGATCGCGCTGCCTTTCCGTTCCCTGTAGACCCTCACGGTCCCCTCCAGCACGGCCCCCACGTCCAGCCGCTCGCCGATGTCCCGAAGCAACGCCCGATCGGCCTCCGTCGCCGGCATCGCCGGGATTGCGTCGCGAACCAGTTGGGGAGGGACGACAGCCAAGCCCTCGCGGGTGTTCAACTTGCGGTAGAACAGCTCCGCCAATTTGTCGCCGGCGATCGGCGGCGGCGCCGGCGCGGCGTACCCTCTCTCCTGCCCCGGCGTCGGCGGCGACATCATGAACGGGAGCACGGCGACCCGCATGATTCGGTACTGCTCGATCTGCGGAGTGGTGACCGTTTCCGACGTGGTCGCGCCGCATCCGGCCAGCGCGCCCACCAGCATGGCGGCCGGAAGCAATGCGCGCGTCCTCACGAGAGACCCCCGAAGTTCCGGATGATCCGCAGGCCTTCCTGCTGGCTCTTCTCCGGATGAAACTGGCAGGCGAAAATATTGTCGCGCGCGATGCTGGACACGAAGGGCGTGCCGTACTCGGTCGTCGTGCAGGCCACGGCCCGGTCGTCCGGCACCACGTAATACGAGTGGACGAAATACATGAAGGCGCCGTCGGGGACGCCTTCGAGCACGGGCGGCCGTTGCCCGATCGCGATCGCGTTCCATCCCATGTGCGGCACCTTCAAGCGGGCCGGGGAGCCGTTCGACGGAAACCGCACGACCTTGCCGGGGATCACGCCGAGCCCGCGGTGCCGGCCGAACTCTTCGCTCTCGCTGAACAGCAATTGGAACCCGAGGCAGATGCCCAGAAACGGCTTGCCGGCGGCGATCGCCTTCGTGACCGGCTCGACCAATCCGTACCGTTCGAGATTGCGCATGCAATCGCCGAAGGCCCCCACGCCCGGCAGGACCACGTGGCTCGCGTCGGCGATCGCCTTGGGGTCGCGTGTGACCGCTGCCCGGTGCCCCACGGCCTCGAAGGCCTTCTGGACCGACTTGAGATTGCCCATGTCGTAATCCACGATCGCGATCACAGGCTGCCTTTCGTCGAGAGCACGCCCTTGACCCGGGCGTCGACCGCGACCGCCTGATCCAGCGCCTTCGCCAGGGCTTTGAAGATGGACTCCATGATGTGGTGCGGGTTCCGCCCGTACGCGACGTTGACGTGCAGGTTCATGGCCGCGTGCGTCGTCAGGGCCTGGAAGAAATCCTCGAAGAGATACAGGTCGAAACCCTTGATGCGCCGGTGCGGCAGCTTGACGTTATAGACCAGATAGGGCCGCCCGCTGAGGTCCACCGTCACCTGCGCCAGCGTCTCGTCGAGCGGGACCCAGGCCGTCCCGAACCGGCGGATCCCTTCCTTCTTGCCGAGCGCCTTCTTCAGCGCCTCGCCGAGCACGATGCCGATGTCCTCCACCGTGTGGTGGTCGTCGATGTGCGTGTCCCCCGCGGCTTTGATCGTGAGGTCGAAGAAGCCGTGCTTGGCCAGCAGGTCCAGCATGTGGTCCAGGAAGGGAATGGACGTGCTGATCCGGCGCTTGCCGGTCCCGTCCAGGCCCAGCCCGATCGTGATCCGGCTCTCGGTGGTGTTCCGTGCGATCGTGGCCCGCCGCGCGCGCTTCATCGCAGGCGGACTTCCACGGAATGGGCATGCGCGTCCAATCCTTCCATCTGGGCCAGGCGGACGATGTGGTCCCTTGCCTTGGAAAGATCCTCCTTCGCGTATGAAACGATGTTGGACCTTCGCACGTAAGCCTCCAGTGAAAGAGCCGAGTGAAAGCGCGCCGAGCCCCCCGTTGGAAGGATGTGGTTCGGCCCGGCCACGTAATCGGCGACGGCCGGCGCCGTGTGCCGCCCGATGAACAGCGCCCCCGCGTGGCGGACCTTCTCGATGTACGCGAAGGGATTCTCCACCGAGAGCGACAGGTGCTCCGGGGCGATCTCGTTCGCCAAGGTGATCGCCTCGTCCATCGTGGGGACGACGAACACCATTGCGTGCTGGCCGACGGCGCGCGCGGCGATTTTCCGGCGCGCCAGGGATTTGAGCTGCTCCTTGACCTGCTTGACGACTTCCTTCGCCAGCGGAGCGGAGGTGGTCACCAGCCAGACGGCGGCCTGCTCGTCGTGCTCCGCTTCGCAGAGGAGGTCCGCCGCCACATGCGCGGGATTGGCCCCCTCGTCGGCGACGATCAGCAATTCGCTGGGCCCGGCGATCATGTCGATGCCCACGGTGCCGTACACCAGCCGCTTGGCGGTCGCCACAAAGATGTTGCCCGGCCCGACGATCTTGTCCACGCGGGGAATTGTCTTGGTCCCGTACGCCATGGCCGCGATGGCCTGCACGCCCCCAATGCGATAGACCTCGTCCACGCCGGCGATGTCCGCCGCCACCAGCAGGTACGGGCTCAGCTCCCCTTTGGGCGCCGGCACACACATGACGATCCGCTTCACGCCGGCCACCTTGGCCGGGATCGCGCTCATCAGCACCGAGGACGGATACACGGCCTTTCCGCCTGGCACGTAGAGTCCGACGACGTTCAGGGGCAGGATCGTCTGCCCGAGGGTGATAGTCCCGTCTTGCCACATCCAGGTCTGCGCGCGGGGCTTTTCCCGTTCGTGAAAGGCCGTGATGCGGTGGGCCGCGTACCGCAGCGCGTCCCCTTCTTCCTTGCGGATCTTGTAGTAGGCCTCTTTGATCTGATCCGGATTCACCCGGAACTGGGCCGGCTTCAGGGAGACCTTGTCGAACTTGCGGGTATAGCGGCTGACCGCGCTGTCGCCCCCCCGCTCCACCGCCTTGAGGATCGTCTTCACCGCGGCTTCGATCTTGCCGCTGCCCAGGTTCGAGCGCGTGATGATCTTCTTCACGGCCGCCTTGTAAGAGCGATCCGATACCGCCAAGACCTTCATGAACGTCCCCCTTGCAGCCCCGCCCGCAACGCCTCGATCAAGCCGTTCACCCGTTTGGGCTTCAACTTGAGGCTGGCCCGGTTCACGATGAGGCGGGCCGTCGATTCCGTGATCACGTCCGTCACGACGAGGTCGTGGGCGCGGAGAGTCTTGCCGCTCGAGACCAGGTCCACGATGCGGTCCGCCAATCCCACCAACGGCGCGAGTTCGACCGACCCGTACAGTTTGATGATCTCGATGGGAATGCCCTTTTGCGTAAAGTACCGCTCCGTCAGATTCGGGTACTTGGTCGCCACGCGCAGCCTTGTCGCATGTCTCCCGTTCCGCTGAACGGCGGACTCGGGAGCGGCCACGGCGAGGCGGCAGGCCCCGAATCCCAGGTCGAGCGGCTCATAGACGTCGCTCGCCTGTTCCATCAGCACATCCGCGCCGACGATCCCCGCGTCCACCGCACCGTACTCCACGTAGGTCGGCACGTCGCTGGGCCGGACGATCATGAGCGTCGTCCCGCTGGCCGGGTGCTCAAAGATCAGCCGGCGGCTGTCGGGGGAGGCATCCTTCGGCGCAAGCCCCACGCGCCTGAACAGATCGAGCGCCGGCTCCAGCAGCTTTCCCTTCGAGAGGGCAATCGCGAGGGTGTCCGTCATACCCGCTCCGCCTCCCGGCGGATCTGCGCCCCGAGTCCGGTCAGTTTGGCGTCAAGGCGCTCGTACCCCCGGTCCAGGTGATAGACGCGGGACACGCGGGTCTCGCCTTCGGCGGCCAGTCCGGCCAGAATGAGACAGGCGCTGGCTCTGAGATCGGACGCCATGACCGGCGCGCCGCCCAGACGCTCGACGCCGGTGACAACGGCATGGTTCCCTTCGATCCGGATATCCGCGCCCATGCGCTGGAGCTCCAGCACGTGGATGAAGCGGCTTTCAAAGACGGTCTCGGTGATCACGCTGCTCCCACGGACGACCGCCATCAGGGCCATCATCTGGGCCTGCATGTCGGTGGGCAGGCCCGGATACGGCAGGGTCTTTAAATCGACGGCCCGGAGTTTCCCGCCGGCCCGCACCTGGATCGCTTCCTTTTCCACTTTCAGCTCCGCGCCCGCTTCCCTGAGCTTGGCGAGCAGGGCCTCGCAGTGATCGGGCCGGCAACGCGCGACGCGGACCTCGCCGCCCGTAATGGCGCCGGCGACCAGATACGTGCCCGTCTCGATGCGATCCGGCACGATCTCATGATCCGCCCCGCGCAGCTCCGGCACGCCTTCGATCGTGATGACGTCGGTGCCGGCGCCCGAGATTCGCGCGCCCCGCTTGCTCAGAAAATTCGCTAGATCGGAGATCTCCGGCTCGCGGGCGGCGTTCTCAAGGACCGTGGTCCCCTCCGCCAGGCAGGCGGCCATCATGATGTTCTCCGTGCCGGTGACGGTCGTCAGGTCGAAGTAAATCCTCGCGCCTTGCAGCCGGCCGCGCACCCGGGCGTGCACATTCCCGTGCTCGATCCGGATCTCGGCCCCCATTTTCTCGAGCGCGGCCAGGTGCAGGTTGATGGGCCTCGCCCCTATGGCGCACCCGCCGGGGAGTGCGACGACCGCCTCGCCCCATCGCGCGACGAGCGGGCCCAGCACCATGACCGAGGCCCGCATCGTCCTGACCAGGTCGTAAGGAGCCTCGCGGGATGCGATCGCATCAAGCGACACCGTATAGCGGTCCCCTGCGGCCTCCACGTTCGCGCCGAGATGAGTCAGCACCTTCGACATCGTGACCACATCCCGCACGGCGGGTATGTTGGTCAACGTGCAGGTTCCCTTGCCCAAAAGCGTCGCCGCGAGGATCGGAAGGGCCGCGTTCTTGGCCCCGCTGATGCAGACTTCGCCCGCCAAACGCCGGCCTCCCTGAATGACCATGCAGTCCATCACGACCCTCTTTGACCGTCACGCTTGGCGGAGAGCACCCGCTCGATCCCGGCCGCGTCCTTGCGGCACTCGACGGAATCGAACGCGCCGCACGCACGCGCCAGGCGCGTCACATCTTGCGCCTGGCCACATCCCATTTCTACGATCAGTCTTCCGCCTCGCTTCAGCAGCGCGGGAGATTGATTAATGAGTCGACGATGATAGACCAACCCGTCGTGGCCGGCAGCCAGCGCCATGTGCGGTTCATAGCAGGCGACTTCCGGCTGCAACCCGTCCAATTCCTGCTCCGGAATGTAGGGCGGATTGGAGACGATGACGTCAAAGGCCCCCACGTTCGCGGCGCAAAACGCCTCCAGCACATCAGCTCGGACAAGCCTGACACGATCTGCAACGCCATGCCGAATCGCGTTGGCGCGAGCGACGCTCAACGCAGGCGCCGAAAGATCGAGCGCATAGACCGTCGCGTCGGACCGTTCCCAAGCCACCGCCACGGCGATGCAGCCCGACCCGGTCCCCACGTCGGCAATCACCGGAGCACCGCGGCCCGCGACGGCCCTGAGCGTTTCCTCAACGAGGAGTTCGGTCTCCGGCCTGGGGATCAGCACGTCCGGCGTCACAGTAATGTCCAGACCACGGAACTCCTGCGTGCCCAACAGGTATTGAATCGGTTCGCGCGCCGCGCGGCGCCCGATGAAAGCCCAGGCCCGTTCGGCCTGGCGCGCGGAGACCGGGCGTGCGGCGTCCAGGATCAGCGCATACGCAGGCACTTCCAGGGCGGCAGACAGCAGCCAATCGCTCTCCTGAACGGCATTCGCGATGCCCGCGTCCTCCAGCAGATCACGGGCCTGCCGGCGCAGTGCGCCGATGGCTACGCCTGCTGTGGCAACGTCCGCACTCATTGACCTTTCTCCTCCGTCTCCACAACCTGGTCCGCGGCGATCAGCGCCTCGATGATCTCATCCAGATCGCCCGCGAGGACCTGGTCCAACCGGTGCAGGGTCAGCCCGATGCGGTGATCGGTCACTCGGTTCTGTGGGAAATTGTAGGTCCGGATCTTCTCGCTTCGGTCGCCCGAGCCGACCTGGGATTTCCGCTGCTGGGCGATCTCGCTCTCCTGTTTCTCCCGTTCGGCTTCCATGATGCGGGCCCGGAGATTGCGCATCGCCTTGTTGCGGTTCTTGAGCTGCGACCGCTCATCCTGGCACGTCACGACGACCCCTGTCGGGATGTGCGTGATCCGCACGGCCGAATAGGTCGTGTTCACGCTCTGCCCACCGGCGCCGGAGGAGCAGAACGTGTCGATCTTCAGATCGTTGGGATTGATCTGGACGTCCACTTCTTCGACCTCCGGCATCACCGCCACCGTCACGGTGGACGTGTGGATGCGCCCGCTGGCTTCCGTGGCCGGCACGCGCTGGACCCGGTGGACGCCGCTCTCGTGCTTGAACCGGCTGTAGGCGCCCTTGCCCTCGATCAGCAGGACGGCCTCCTTCACGCCGCCGATCTCGGTGACGTTCGAGTCCATCACCTCGACCCGGCAGCGGCGCCGTTCCGCGTACCGCTGGTACATCCGAACGAGCTCGGCGGCGAAGAGGGCCGCTTCGTCGCCCCCGGTGCCGGCGCGCACCTCCACGAACGTGTTCTTTTCATCGCGGGGGTCCTTCGGAATCAGCAGCTCGCGGGCGCGGACGTCCAGTTCGACCCGCCTGCTCTCCAGTCCCCTTAACTCCTCACGGGCCAGATCCTTCATGCCCGGCTCGACACGGGCGTCCCCCAGCATCTCTTCGGCCTCGACGATGTGTTTGAGCACGGCGCAATACTCGTGATAGAGATCCGCCTGCGCGGTCAGCTCCGCGCGTTCCTTGTTCAGCTTCTGGATCTGAGACGGCTGCGACAGGACGGCGGCATCCGACAGCGTGCGGTCGATTTCTCCCACCCGCTGCGCGGCCGTTTCGAGCTTGGCCAGAAGGGGTGATTCTTTCACGGCCGGCATGACTTCGCCTCTCTCAAAAAACAACAACACCTGCCCCACGGGAGGCAGGCGTTGCCGGGAATGCCATTTATAGGACCGCCGCCGTCAGGTGGTCTTCTTGCGCGCGTATCTTTTCTTGAAACGCTCCACACGTCCTTCGGAGTCCACGATCTTTTGCATCCCGGTAAAGAAGGGATGGCAGTTGGAGCAGATGTCCACCTTGATGTCGCCCACCGTCGAGCGGGTCTTCAGCTTGTACCCGCAGGCGCAACTGATCGTCGCTTCGCTGTACTCCGGATGTATCCCAGCTTTCATGGCACGCGCACTCCTCTCCGGTTAACGGTTCATCGAGTCTAAAAAGTCCCGGTTGGTCTTGGTGCCGCCGAGCTTGTCCATCAAAAATTCCATGGCCTCGATCGTGCCTAGCGGACTGAGGACCTTGCGGAGCACCCACATCTTGTTGAGCCGCTCCTTATCCACCAGCAGCTCTTCCTTGCGCGTGCCCGACGCGCCTATTTCGATCGCCGGGAAGACCCGCTTGTCGGCCAGACGGCGGTCCAGATGGACTTCCATGTTGCCGGTCCCCTTGAACTCTTCAAAAATCACGTCATCCATGCGGCTGCCGGTGTCCACCAGGGCCGTGGCCATGATGGTCAGGCTCCCGCCGTCCTCGATGTTGCGCGCCGCGCCGAAAAACCGCTTCGGGCGCTGCAGGGCGTTGGAGTCTAGGCCGCCGGACAGGACCTTGCCGCTGGGCGGCGCGATCGTGTTGTAGGCGCGGGCCAGGCGGGTGATGCTGTCGAGCAGGATCACCACGTCGCGCTTGTGCTCCACCAGCCGCTTGGCCTTCTCGATGACCATCTCGGCCACCTGGGCGTGGCGCTGGGCCGGCTCGTCGAAGGTCGAGCTGATGACCTCGGCCTTCACCTGCCGCTGCCAGTCGGTGACTTCCTCGGGCCGCTCGTCGATCAGCAGGACGATCAGGACGATCTCCGGATGGTTCTTGATGATCGCCCGCGCGATCGCTTGCAGCATCATGGTCTTGCCGGTCCGGGGGGCCGCCACGATCAGCCCGCGCTGTCCTTTCCCGATCGGCGTGATCAGGTCCATGACGCGGGTGCAGTATTCGGCTGAATCGTGCTCCAGGTTGATCCGTTCCTCCGGATAGAGGGGGGTGAGGTTGTCGAACAGAATCTTGTCCCGGGCGATTTCCGGATCCTCGAAGTTGATCTTCTCCACCTTCAGGAGGGCAAAGTAGCGTTCGCTCTCTTTGGGCGGGCGGATCTGGCCGGACACGATGTCGCCGGTCCGCAAATTGAACCGCCGGATCTGGGACGGCGAGATATAGATGTCGTCGGGGCCGGGGAGGTAGTTGGAATCGGGCGCCCGGAGGAACCCGAAGCCGTCTGGGAGCGTCTCCAGCACCCCTTCTCCGTAGATGACCCCGTTCTTTTCGGTCTGGGCCTGGAGAATGGCGAAGATCAGTTCTTGCTTCCGGAGGTTCGCGGCTCCGTCGATCTTCAGGTCCTTGGCGACCTCGTTCAGTTCGGTGATGTTGCGCTGTTTCAGTTGGGTCAGATACATGACCGCCTCTTTTGTTGTCGCCCCTTGGGACATATCACTCCCTTACCTCCTATTGACAATTAAAGGACCGGCCCGGCCCATTCACTCCGTTGCTTGGACAAACGACGTCGGCATTGGAGCAATGCGGCGAGTTCCATCAACGCAGGTGATACGCTACTCTTTCTTAACGGAGCCAAAACCATCTACACGGATAAAAAGCCGTGGTTTCATTAAGAACTAGCCTGGGGAAGAATCACGGGGTGGTCGGCTTTTACAGCCTGATCTGGACATAAGCATAGCCGCCGATCGGCCCTTTGTCAACCCTAATGTGAAGGGCCTCCTGAGCGCCCCCAAACGCCGCCCGCTTGGTTTGACGAGCATCGGCCCCCCTTGCTATCATGAGCCGTCTATGGATGAGCGGACTTTCACCCTGACCGAAGCCAAGCAACTGCTTCCCCAGCTTGAGGAACAGCTGCTGGCAGTCAAGAAGGAGAAGGAAGTCCTGGTCCACTCCCATGGGGAGATCAAGAAGGCCAGCGCGAACGCCCAGGCCAATGGGGGCAGTTTCGCCGGCCCCCGCTACATCCGGGCCCTTGAGCATATCAGCGACAGCGTCGAGGCCATCCAGGAGATGGGGGTTCTGGTCAAGGACCTCGACATCGGTCTCTGCGACTTTCCCTACCAGATGAACGGCCGCGTCGTCTACCTTTGCTGGAAGCTGGGCGAATCAGAAATCCGGTTCTGGCATGAGGTCGAAGACGGCTACGCGGGCCGCCAGCCCCTCGAAACCCTGACCGAGAGCGAAGGGTGATCTTCGTCATCATCGGGTACGACGGCCCGGACGGTCAGGCCAAACGGAAGCTCCATCGCCAGGCCCACCTGGACCGGATGGACCCGCTGAACAAGGCCGGTAAGGTGATCCTAGCCGGGCCGCTCACTGACGGAGCGGGCAGCCTCATTGTCATCGAGGCCGCTTCCTTGGAAGAAGCCAAGGCCTTCGCCGCCGGTGATCCCTATGTCACCCAGGGCGTCTTCGTCCGCCACGAAGTCCACCCCTTCACAAAAGTCTATCCGAAGTCTTAGCGTTGAGCAGTTCGGCGATAGTACCAACCTAAGTGACCTCGCTCAGTTCCTTCTTGACCAAAACCTCCGCCGACTTGAGCGGCTCCCGAAAAGTCATCTTCGAGTAGCAGGCATAGGTCACATAGCAATCTTGTAAACAATACTCGGCGATCTCCTTGCCGCGGCCGGCCCGCCACATGTCGGCGACCTGCTTGCCGGAACCGGACTTGGTTTCCACTCCCAGTGCCCGCGCCAGCACATCCAGCTTCACCCAGCCCCGCGTTTCCCAATTGCTCCAGACCGCCAGGGTATCGTAGACGGGCTCGATCCGGAACTTGGCCAGGCTGATCTCGACCGTCGGCTTGACCTGATGGATGATCGACCGCTTTTTGATGAAGGGCAGGTCGAAGCCCAGGCCGTTGTGGGTGATGAACAGACCGGGCCGGTTCCTGCCGATCCAATCCCAGAATTGCTGGAGCAGTGCTTTTTCTCCGCCGCCGTACCAGGCCAGGGCTCCCTGCGGCTGCATTGAATCCGAGAAGGCGAGCGCCCCGATGCACACGATCCGGCTGAAGGTGCCGTCGAACGAGGACCGGTCATAGTCCTTGTCCTGCTGGGCCGCTTCGCCCGCTTCCAGGAGATTGTCGGTCGCGGCCACATCGACTCCCGCCAGCCTGGCCCATTCCTCCTTGGGAGCCTGCACCGTCTCGATGTCCAGCACCACTTTCACGGATTCTTCAACCTTTCTCCGCACAGCGCTTCCACCAGAGGCTGATCGGCGGGCGGCAAGGGGAACTGTGGCAACTCCTCCGGCGCGACCCATCGGAGGTCGGCGCACCCCAACGGTCGAGCAAGCCCGCTCACAATCGAGCACCTGAAGAAATGCAGCTCCACGGCCTTCTCCGGATACTCATGGTGGATGACCCGGAACAGGACCGGCCGCGAGATTTCGATGTCGAGTTCCTCGCGCAGCTCCCGGCGCAGGCAGTCTTCCAGCGATTCGTCCGATTCCCTTTTCCCTCCCGGGAACTCCCAGAAGCCTCCCAGGTGAACGCCCGCCCGCCTCTGTGTGAGCAGATACCGGCCCTCTTGGACGATCAGAGCCGCCGCAACCTGGATGGGTTGGATGGCAGCCACTACCGATCCCGCTGAAACGGATACGCCTTGCAAAAACCACTCATCGGGCAGAGTAGGCAATAGGGATCGCGGGCGCTGCACACCATAGCTCCGAAGTCCATCAGCGCCTGGTTGAAATCATAGCCCTTGCCCCTCGGAATCATCGCCTCGGACAGGCCCCACAAGGCGGTCTTCTGCCTTTTCGCATCACCCTTTCCCACAAAGACCCGGTGCAGGACCCGCATCACGTTGGTATCCAGGATGGGCGCATCCTCCCTGAAAGCGAACGCCCGGATCGCCCCGGCCGTGTAGCGCCCGATGCCTTTGAAGGCCAGCAGGCGGTCGGGATCCCTCGGCAGCGTGCCGCCGTAACGGACGACCGATTCCCGCGCAATGGAGTGGAGCCGGATCGGGCGAATGTTATATCCGAGCGGGTACCAGGTTTTTTTCACTTCTGAAAGCGGGGCCTCGGCCAGGTCTTCCATCGTGGGATACTTCGCCAGCCATTCCCGGTACTTGGGGAGGACCCGGTCCACTTGGGTCTGCTGAAGCATGATCTCCGAAACAAGGATCTCGTATGGGGCGGCGGTCTTACGCCAGGGCAGGTCACGGCCATGCTGCGCGTACCACTTGAGGAGGCGTTCCCGGAACTTGCGCTTGTGGGCGGGCGAAACGGGAATCGGAGGCGAAGCCCGACGGCGTCGGGATGGTGTCTTGCCGCTTTTTGAGCGGGGTTGCCGCGCCGCGCCCACGCGGTGTCGTCCTTTAAGTCCGGGTGATTTCAGCGGCGGAGATCAGTTCCTTGGGCAGGAGGAATTCAACGTCCTCTTCGACCACCGTCACCTCCTCGACCACTTCGCCGCCGTGCGCCTTGAGGTAATCGACGACTTCGGTGACCAGCACCTCGGGGGCCGACGCCCCGGCGGAGATCCCGACCGCTTTGATGCCCCGCAGCCAGGCCGAATCGATGTCGGCGGTCGAGTCGATGAGATAGGAGGGCACGCCGCAATGCTCGCCGAGCTCCCGCAACCGGTTCGAATTGGAGCTGTTCGGGGAACCGATGACCAGGATCACGTCCACCATTTCGGTCAGCTTCTTCACCGCATTCTGCCGGTTCTGGGTGGCGTAACAGATGTCCTCTTGGTGAGGCCCCTTGATCTTCGGGAAACGCCGATGCAGCGCGGCCACGATGTCCCGGCATTCATCAACGCTCAACGTGGTCTGAGTCACATAGGACAAGGTGCCCATGTTGTCGACCTGCAGGTTCTCCACGTCCGCCACGGAGCTGACCAGGTGGAACTTATCCGGAATCTGGCCCAGCGTCCCGATCACTTCCGGATGGCCCGCATGGCCGATCAGGATCAACTCATAGCCCTGCGTGTAATCGCGGTTGACCTCGTTATGGACCTTGATGACGAGCGGGCACGTCGCGTCGATGATCTTCAAGCCGCGTCGCCCGGCTTCTTCCCAGACCGACTTGGCGACGCCGTGCGCGCTGAAGATCACGGTCTGGCCGTCCGGAACTTCGCTGAGCTCCTCTACGAACACCGCCCCTTTCACTTTGAGCGAGTTGACGACGTGGCGGCTGTGCACGATCTCGTGACGGACATAGATGGGCGCGCCGTAGGCCTTGAGCGACAGCTCCACGATGTCGATCGCGCGGTCCACGCCCGCGCAAAAGCCCCTGGGATTGGCGAGATAGATCTTCATGGGTCGTTTCGTTTCTTTACCTTAAGACAGCCCGCAATAGCAACTGCTTTTGCTCTCTTGGTGGCGCGCCCGCCCGGATTCGAACCGGGGACCCTCAGCTTAGAAGGCTGATGCTCTATCCAACTGAGCTACGGGCGCAACCGCAATATGGTCGGGGCGAGAGGATTTGAACCTCCGACAGCCAGCTCCCAAAGCTGGTGCGCTACCAGGCTGCGCTACGCCCCGACGTCACTTCGCCAAAATAATCGCCTTCGCCTTATCCAACGCGCGCCGCCGGTGGCTGATGCGGTTCTTCTCTTCGGCCGTCAGCTCCGCCAGCGTCTTGCCGACCTCCGGCACGCAGAAGACCGGGTCGTACCCGAATCCACCGCTCCCGGCTTGCGACTCGGTGATCCGGCCGCGCAACTCGCCTTCCACCACCTGCTCCCGCCCGTTCGGGTCTACCAACGCAATCACGCATACGAACCGGGCTTCCCGCTGAGGCAACGGCACCCCTTCTAGAAGGAGCAACAGCTTGCGTACGTTATCCTGAAACGTGCATCCCTCACCCGCAAATCGAGCCGCGTAGAGACCCGGCTGCCCTCCCAAGGCATCCACCTCAAGCCCGGTGTCGTCAGCCAACGCCGGCTTGCCGGTAAACTTGGCGGCCGAGCGGGCTTTCTTCAACGCATTCTCCCGGTAGGTCGCCCCGTCCTCGACCACTTTCGGAGCCCCGGGAAAATCAGCGAGCGATCGAACCGTAATGGGGAGGTCCGCCAGCATTGCGCGGATTTCCTCAACCTTGTGCCGGTTGCCGGTCGCCACCACCAATTCGATGATCAGCGGAGCGCTCCCACGAGATCCTGCTGTATCTTGACCAGAGCCTTGATTCCGTTCCAGCCCAACGCCAGGAACTTCTGCAACTCCTCCTGTGAGAACGCGCACCGCTCCGCGGTTCCCTGAACTTCCACGAACTCGCCCTTGCCGGTCATGACCAGATTCAGGTCCACATCCGCGAGGGAATCTTCGGCATAGCACAGGTCGGCCAACAGTTCCCCTCCCACCTTGCCGACGCTCACCGCCGCGAGATAGTCCTTTAACGGGTTCTTCTTGATCAGCCCCTTTTCACGGACCACGGCCACGGCGTCGGCCAAGGCCACGAAGGCTCCCGTGACCGAGGCGGTACGGGTTCCCCCGTCGGCCTGGATCACGTCACAGTCGATCCAAAACGTCCGCTCGCCCAGTTCGTCCATGTCGGTCACGGCCCGCAACGAGCGACCGATCAAACGCTGGATCTCGAGCGTGCGCCCTCCCTGTTTTCCCTTGGAGGCCTCGCGCTGTACCCGCTCCGGCGTGGCGCGGGGAAGCATGGCGTACTCGGCCGTTACCCAGCCTCGATTCTGGCCCCTGAGAAAGGGGGGGACTTTTTCCTCGACCGACACGGTGCAGATCACTTTGGTCTCGCCCATCTCGAACAACACGGAACCTTCCGCGTGCTTGATGAAGTTGCGAGTGATCTTCACCGGACGGAGTTCATCGGCCCGGCGGCCGTCCACGCGCAGCAATGCCGATCCGCTCATGGCGCCATTATACCTGCCATCCCCTAAGGGCGCAATTCATTGACTCATTCGGGAAGCCGATGTAGAGTGACCGCATTCATGCTCGATCCGCGCCTGATCAAAGAAAACCCCGATGAGGTTCGCGCCCGCCTGGGTACGCGCGGCCAGGACATTGACTGGCAGGGGCTCCGCAAGCTGGACCAGGAACGGCGAGAACTGCTCGCCAAAGTGGAAGAACTGCGCCACCAGCGCAAGACCGCTTCCGACCGGATCGCCAAGCTCAAGCGGGGAAAACAGCCGGCTGATTCCCTGATGGGGGAGACGAAGGCCGTCGGCGATCGCATCACGGTGCTCGAAACCTCGTTGCGTGATGTGGAAGAACGGCTGAATACTCTCACCCTCAGGATTCCCAACGTGCCGCACCCCTCCGTCCCCGTCGGCGCGGACCCCTCCGCGAATCAGGAAATCAGGCGGTGGGGAAAGCAGCCCGCCCCAGGATTCGCCTCCAAACCCCACTGGGAGATCGGCGAGGCGCTCGGCATCCTGGACTTTGCGCGAGCAGCCCGCATGACCGGCGCCCGGTTTGCAGTTTACAGAGGAGCGGGTGCACGCCTGGAACGGGCGCTGACCAACTTTATGCTGGACCTGCATACGACCGAGCATGGATATCAGGAAGTCCTGCCTCCCAGCATCGTGAACATGGCCAGCTTGATCGGAACAGGCCAACTTCCCAAGTTTGAGGCGGATCTCTTCAGCGTCTCGGATGAACCCCCTTGGCTGCTGAGTCCGACGGCCGAAGTGCCGCTGACCAACCTCCATCGGGAGGAAACGTTGAATGAAGGCGCACTTCCGTTACGGTACACGGCCGGCACGCCTTGTTTTCGTTCCGAGGCCGGCTCGTACGGGAAAGATACGCGCGGCCTCATCAGGCAACACCAGTTCAATAAAGTCGAGTTGGTCGCCTTCAGCCGCCCCGAAAACTCCTACGATGAACTCGAGCGTCTGACAAGCAACGCCGAAGAAGTTCTCAAGAGGCTGAATCTCCACTACCGCGTGGTGTGCCTGTGCACGGGCGACATGGGATTCGCCGCCGCCAAGACTTATGACCTTGAAGTCTGGCTCCCCTCGCAGGGCATTTTCCGCGAGATCTCATCCTGCAGCAACTGCGAGGCCTTCCAGGCCCGACGAGCCGGCATCAAGTACAAGCGGAAAGACGGGAAGTCTGACTTCGTGCATACCTTGAATGGCTCGGGGCTGGCCGTGGGAAGAACGTTCGTGGCAATCCTGGAGAACTATCAGCAGCCGGACGGGTCGGTGGTCGTACCAGAAGCATTGCGGCCATACATGGGTGGGCTGGAAAAAATTACGAAAGAGACGAGCTAGCTGGGCTTGATGTAGAAGAAAAGACTACTTGTGGCACTGCATATCCCGTCGCATTTGATCGAAGCTCCGGGTCGGGTCAAGCATGGTATGGAGGGGTGGCTGAGTGGACGAAAGCGGCGGCCTTGAAAGCCGTTGAAGGTCTCGTGCCTTCCGTGGGTTCGAATCCTACCCCCTCCGCCATCCCGGGCTTGTTCGACCGTGAACCCGACTTTCCTTCCTTTCGATTGACCCAATATGCAAAAGTTGTTATTTTACCCGCAATTCTGGACACCTCTGCCCATGCCTGACGAAAAAAAGATGATCGGCCGCTACGAAATCCGCGGCACCCTGGGCAAAGGCGCCATGGGAGCGGTGTATAAAGGCTGGGACACCCGCCTGGAACTGGACGTTGCCATCAAAGTCCTCCTGCCTGGCAACGACGAGACGAACAGAACCGAAGAGATCACGAGATTTCTGCGCGAAGTCAAGATCAGCCGTACGCTGAAGCACCCCAACATCGTGGCGGTGTATGACGTCGGCGACGATCCCGATTCAGGCATGCCTTTCATCGTCATGGAGTTCATCAAGGGCAAACCTCTCGACGCGCTGATGAAAGAACGCAAGCTGACGATTCGGGAGATCGTCACCTTTACCTGCCAAGTGGCCGATGGCCTGGATTGCGCCGCTCAAGCCGGTGTCGTCCACCGCGACATCAAACCCGCCAACATCCTGGTGGACCCTGCGACTCTGACCCCGAAGGTTGTGGATTTCGGCGTGGCCAGGATCGAGGGTACCAACGCAACGCAATCCGGCACGGTCTTGGGGACGCCCCACTATATGTCACCGGAGCAATGCCGTGGCGAGGTCGTGGACGGTCGGTCGGATATTTTCTCGCTCGGCGCGTTGTTTTACGAGATGCTGACGGGAATAAAGGCTTTCCAGGGAGACACCATCGTCAACGTCATGATGGGGATCCTCGATCCGAACACGCCGGTTCCTCCCGGAGACTTAAGGCCGGAAATCCCGTACGCGCTGAGCGAAGTCGCCATGCAGGCCTTGGCCAAAGATCCGAACGACCGTTTCCAGCGCGGCAAAGAAATGGTGGCGGCGCTTCAGGCAGCCGTGGCTGAAGCGCCGACCGCAACAGTCGCCATTCGGCCCGGTGATCTCCCCGCCATCGACAAGACGGCCCTCATGACCGTCAAGACCGCCAAACTGCCGCGAACCACGGCCGCAGGAGTCCGTTCAACCCGAACAGTCACGCCTCCAACCGCCTGGGTGACCCTGCAATACATCGGCATCGGCGCAGCCGTGTTTCTGCTGCTTGGAGGGGGGGCATGGTTCATCTTCAAACCGCAGACGCCGGCCGTCACGCAGGCTCCTCCCACTGCCTCCACCGCACCGGCGCCCGCGGCCGTCCCCTTTTCCACCATTGCGGTCGAACTGGGGGTTGTCAAAGAGCAAACCGGCGGAAAAATTTCCTTGTTGAATGATGGCGACCCTCTTCGCGCGGCCGACAATTTCGCCGTCATTGTGCAACCGGAAAAGCCGTCATACATCTATGTCTGGCAGACCGATTCATCCGGCGAAGTCTTCCGGGTCTTTCCCAACTCCGATTTCAACCCTCAGGGAAACCCGGTTTCGGCGAAAACCGAAGTGTGGCTGCCTGTAGCGAAAAACCAGCGCCAGTGGTTCCATTTGGACCAAAACCCCGGCGAAGAAGAAATTGTGATCGTCGCTTCGGCGGACCCGCTGCAGGATCTGGAAGACCCTCTCGGACTGCTCTCTCTGTCAGGAGTCGTGGACGCCGACACAAAAAGGAAAATCGTCTCCGATCTTCACAGGGCCCAAGCCAAGCTGAGCGCCAGCCAGCCCGTCCAAGACGCCGCCCGCATTGCCCAATCGTCTTCCGGCTCTTTCCCCACTCGCTCCCTGGAAGGGAACTCGAAGGGGTTCTACTACCAGATCCGCCTCAAACATCTCTAAGCGGATATTCTCCGATTGAACGTTGGTCGGGTGCGTGCAATCCTCGACCCTGAACTCAGGAACGCCAGCACCCTATACTTTTAGATATCCCCGCGGGAGTTTTTGATATTTCCACGCATACCCCTCCGGGAAAGCTCTGGTCTGCTGGCTGGTTTCATACTCATGTGCGTTTGATTTTTAAATTTTAAATCAATAGGTTAGAAAACTTTTTCCAAAACTGTCGGCCGTGATGACAAATTCGACGAAAGTGGTATGCTAGTTGCTGTCTTCTGATGACATGGAAAGACGATTGCGCGCCATCAGCCTATAAGTTTAAGTTGTAGATCGAGCCATAGAGGGGGAGGATCGGAACCATGATTACCATACGGAGGGTCAGTGAGAACGTTCTGAGGGGTTCGTTGGTGCTGGGGATCTTGGCGTTGGGGTTCGGAATGCCGACGCTCGCAAAGGCGGCCGATCCCTCTGACAAGTTTGTCTCAGAGGAAGAATTCTCGGCGCTTTTTGAGCCTGACCCGGCTGAAACCATTAAGAAGCGTGGTCTGGCGAAGGTCCCGCGCCCCGGATTCGATTCCAAGAAGCGGGAGGCCACCACATACGTGCTCTTCGAGACAGGTTCGATCCTCTTGAAGAGCCCCGAATCCTTCCAGCAATTGGACGCCGCCGGCAGGGCGTTCAAAAAGGCCCTGGAGGTCGGAAAGGCGGAGAAGTGGATCATTGAAATTGCCGGCCACACGGACAATGTCGGATCCCCCGAGACCAACATCAAGCTGTCGAAAGAGCGTGCGGAGAGCGTTCGCCAGTATCTGCTTCAGACCTATGGCCTGCCGCAGAACATGGTAATCGCCCAGGGATACGGCGATGCACAGCCGATCGTTTCGAACGATACTCCTGACGGCCGGGAGAAGAATCGTCGGGTCGTGTTCCGGATTACCCAGCGGTCTGTCACACAGCAGTAATCTCCCACAGCCTCCGTTTGGCACGAATGGCGAGGCCCTTTCCGGGGTAAACCGGAAAGGGCCTCGCTCGTTCTCCCGCCCGCTCTCCCGAGATTTCCCTTGACACTCATTAGGCCGGCAACTTATTAACTTGATCGAGGCGACGAATCCAGCAAGGAAGCGGCATTGAATATCCAGCCCCTTTGATCGAAGGGCTGGCCCAAGAGGAAAAGGTATTGGACATCCGACACGGTTGATCGAAGTGCGGTCCCGCAAACGAAGGGGAGAGGTGGCCGAGTGGCCGAAGGCAACGGTTTGCTAAACCGTCACAGGGCCAAAAGCTCTGTCGCGGGTTCAAATCCCGCCCTCTCCGCCACACCCAGCTTGCTGGAACCGGCTCTTCGATCAAAAGAGCCGGATATCCAATACCGCTTACGTTTGCCTTGTCTTCCTGGCCTCCCGGAAGGCATCAACTCCGGCGCCCACGGCCACGAATACCCAGGGGAAGGTCAGCCAGTAGAGCATCCCGACCAAAATGACGAACGCAAACACGAATATGATGGCCTTGTCGGGGCGGCCGCAGTAATACTGGCCCAAGCCGGGGCACAGAACGCTCAGCAGAGCCGCCAGTACAGGATTTTTTTCCGGTCTTTTATCCGCGGCCTCTTCCGGCCACATGCCCGCCAGTTCAGCAAGGCAATACTTGCACCGCTTGGCGCCGACCAGGATGACGCCCCGGCAATAGGGGCACGGCACGGTCTCTAGTTTCTCTTCATCCATCATGAGGAAAGCTTAGCGCTCTGCCAACTGTCTTTTCACCATGGTACGGATCGATCTGCATACCCACACCACCGCATCGGACGGAAGCCTCGCACCGGAAGAACTGGTGCAGATGGCGAAACAACAAGGCGTCACGACACTGGCCGTCACGGACCACGATACCATCGCCGGCCTGTCGCGAGCGAGGGTCGCAGGCGAACAGGTGGGCGTGGACGTCATCCCCGGGATCGAAATCAGTTGCCTCTACGGTGACGTCGAACTGCACATCCTCGGGTACTTCATCAATCCGGACGATCCGCATTTGGCGCCCGCCCTGACCAGGTATTGGGCCAGCCGGGAGGATCGCAATCCCCGCATCGTGCAACGGCTCCAAGAACTGGGGTGCGATCTGAGCTACGCGGACGTGAAGGCAATCGCGGGAAGCGCGACCGTTGGCCGACCGCACATCGCCCAGGCTTTGATCCGCAAGGGCTACGTCAAAAGCGTCTCCGAAGCCTTCGACCGCTACCTCGCGGACGACGCACCCGCCTACATACCTCGTCTCCTCCCTTCCCCGGCCGAGGCCATCGGACTCATCAGGCAGATAGGCGGAATTCCCGTCTTGGCTCATCCTGTCTACACATCACGTCTCAAGGAGCCGTTTGAACAGGTCTGCGCGACACTCAAAGGACTCGGCTTGCTGGGCATTGAAGCCATCTACAGCAGCCACAACCGCCAACAGACCGATCGCTACCGCAGCATCTCAAGAAATCAGGGCCTTCTTGTCACCGGAGGAAGCGACTTCCACGGAGAGGCGAAGCCGAACCTCCTAGTCGGGACGGGGTATGGAAACCTCGTGGTCTCGTCCGACCTGCTCGAGCCGATAAGAGCGCTGGCAACCGGCAGGCCTGATCCGTCCTAATTCTCCGGCGCTTCGACGATGTGGTTTTCGAAGCGGGTGCAGCCCTCCGCCATGTCCTCGTCCAGCGCCGCCAGCACCGTCAGAATCTCGTCCTCCCGCCCCACCGCGATCAACTCCGCCAGCGTGTCGAGCGCCGCGTCCACGTCCCAGTGGTCGTGGCGCCGCGCGTTGAGCAGGTGAATCAGATCCCGCGTCAGCGGATCCGGCCGGTTCCAGGTCTGCAT
>JACXTT010001819.1_pt1 | contig 34839 bp, 40 predicted proteins | sample 9270951 | NCBI WGS metagenome assembly JACXTT01 (sample SAMN15532306, study PRJNA645909) | rock metagenome | isolation source: weathered quartz diorite | place: Puerto Rico | collected 2017-06-21 | reverse complement strand
AGACCCTGCGCCGCGGCGCTGCCCGCGGTCACTGCGCGCTGTCTCGGGCGAGCAGTCGCACCCGCCGCGGATCGGGGACGCGCAGCCCGAGCGTGCCGGCGGCGATTCTTGCCACGCGCGAGTGCTGGCCCCAAGTGCTCGCCTCGAGCTGCAAGCGGCCGTATTCCACGTCGAGCTCGCGCGCGTGCTCATGCTCGCGCTCGAGCGCCGAAAAGAGCTTCCTTGCCTTGTGCTGTGAAGTGACGAGCCCGAGCGCGCAGGCGACGAGAACCGCGAGGAGGAGGAGGTTCAGTTTCGCCACCGCGCGCCGGGCTCGATTCGGTTGTCGGATAGGTAGGGCCCCGCGGTGCGCTCGGCCACCCGGAGGATGGCGCTGCGCGCCCGCGGGTTTCTTCTTGTCTCTTGCTCGCTTGGGCGGACCGGGCGGCCGACGATGCGCAGCGCGGGCTGCGGCATCTCGGTCTCGCGCAGCGGCAGCCCGCGCGGCACCGCCGGCCGCGCCGCCGCCTGCATGAAGCGCTTGACGATGCGGTCTTCGAGCGAGTGAAAGCTGATCACGGCGAGCCGGCCGCCTTGCTGCAGATGCCGGGCCGCCTGCGGCAGCATCAGCGACACTTCCTCAAGCTCCCGATTGACGTGAATCCGTAGAGCCTGAAAGGTGCGCGTCGCCGGATCCTGGCCCGGCTCGCGTGTGCGGACCGCCTTTGCCACGAGATCGGCCAGTTGACGGGTGCGAAGGATGGGTTCGCGGCGGCGCGCAGCAACAATCGCCGCTGCAATCTGTTTAGCAAACCGTTCTTCGCCATAGTCGCGGATGACCTCCCTGATTTGTTGTTCTTCTGCCCGCGCGAGCCACGCGGCGGCAGGCTCACTCGCTTGCGGATCCATGCGCATGTCGAGCGGGCCGTCGTGGCGAAAGGAAAATCCGCGACCGGGATCTTCGAGCTGCGGCGAGGAGACCCCCAGGTCGAAAAGCATGCCGTGCGCCTTGCGCCCGCCGAGCACGTCGGCAAGGGCCGAGAAAGGCGCGCGCACGAAACTGAAGCGCGGGTCGGGGATGGTGCGCCCCGCGCTTTCGGCCGCCGGATCGCGGTCGAGCGCAATCAGCCGCCCTGCCGGCCCAAGGCGCTCGAGGATCGCGCGGCTGTGGCCACCGCGCCCGAAGGTGCCGTCCAGGTAGACCCCGTCGGCGCGGATGGCGAGCGCTTCCATCGCTTCGCCAAGGAGCACCGGCTGGTGCATCGGCGGCGCTCACAGCGAGAAATCTTCCATGCCCGCAGGCGGCGCGCCCGTCGCTGCGAGCGCCCGGTCGAGCTTCGCGGACCAGACCCCCGCATCCCACAGCTCGAAGTAATGCCCTTGGCCGACCATCATCGCGTCGCGCTCCAGCTTCGCGTGCATGCGCAGGGCTGGTGGCAGGAGGATGCGGCCGGAGTTGTCCGGCGCCACCTGCTCCTCAAAGCCGAGGAGCAAGCGCTTCCACCAGCTCGCGGTCGGATCGAAGCTCGGGAACGTGGCGACTCTCGCGCGTACCGGCTCCCAGTCGGCTTGCGGATAAATGAGCACGCAGCCGTCCGGATGCGCCGTGAGCACCAGCGACTTGCCGGATTGCAGCAGCGCTGCACGGTGGCGCGTCGGGATAGCGACGCGTCCCTTGGCGTCGAGCGTGATGACCGCCGCTCCGTGAAACGCTGATTCCATTGGGCTCTTCGTCCCACTTTTTTCTACCTTTTGCCACCTTATATACAAAATGCGAGGCCGTCAAGGGTGATTCTCCAAGCGGGACAAGCACTTACTGTGATTTTTTACACCGCTTTCGCGGCAAAAACTAGCGCGGCAAATCAGTCGCTTATGGCTTGGTGTGAATGTGCTTCCTCAAGTCGACACGGGTGCCATAATTGGCGCCCCGATGATCGACAAAAGTTTCGCCAGCGCTCAGGCGGCGCTCGCCGATATCCCGGACGGCGCGACCATCATGATCGGCGGCTTCGGCAACGCAGGCATGGCGGCCGCACTTATTGATGCGCTGATCGCGCAAGGCGCGCGCGAGCTCACCATCGTCAACAACAACGCCGGCAATGCCGACGCGGGCCTTGCGGCGCTGATTGCCGCGAAGCGCGTGCGCAAGATCCTCTGCTCCTTTCCGCGCCAAACCGATTCTTGGCACTTCGACCGCGCGTACCGCGCCGGCGAAATCCAGCTCGAGCTCGTACCGCAGGGCACGCTCGCCGAGCGCATCCGTGCCGCCGGCGCGGGCATCGGCGCCTTCTATACGCCCACCGGGTTCGGCACGCTGCTCGCCGAAGGCAAGGAAACGCGGCGCATCGGCGATCGCGACTACGTGCTCGAATACCCGATCCACGCCGACTACGCGCTGATCAAGGCCGATCGTGCAGACCGTTGGGGCAATCTCGTCTACCGCAAGACGGCGCGCAACTTCGCGCCGATCATGGCGAGCGCGGCGCGCTGCACCGTGGTCCAGGTGCGCGAGATCGTGGAGCTCGGCGCGCTCGATCCCGAGGCGATCGTCACGCCGGGTATCTTCGTCAAGCGTGTGGTGAGGATCGGTTCGTCGCTGAGGAAGGCCGCGTGATGAAAAAGCTCGATCGCAACCAGATGGCGGAGCGCGTGGCGCGCGATATTCCGGAAGGCTCCTACGTCAATCTCGGCATCGGACTGCCGACGCTGGTCGCAGACCAACTGCCGAAGGGCCGCGAGATCATCCTGCACAGCGAGAACGGCGTTCTCGGCATCGGCCCGAAGCCGGCGCCGGGCGAGGAGGACGGGGACCTGATCAACGCCGGCAAGGAAGCGGTGACGCTGCTCGCGGGCGGCGCGTATTTTCACCACGCCGACTCATTCGCCATGATCCGCGGGCGGCATCTCGACTTCGCCGTGCTCGGGGCGTTCCAGGTCTCGGTGGCAGGCGACCTTGCGAACTGGCACACCGGCGGCGCCGACGCGATCCCCGCTGTCGGCGGCGCAATGGACCTCGCCATGGGCGCGAAGCAGGTGCTCGTCATGATGGAGCACCTGACGAAGAAGGGCGAGAGCAAGATCGTCGAGCGTTGCACCTATCCGCTGACGGGCGCGCGCTGCGTGAATCGCATCTACACCGACCTCGCCGTGATCGACGTGAAGCCCGACGGGCTTCACGTCGTCGAGACCGTCGAGGGACTGTCCTTCGAGGAGCTGCAGCGCCTGACCGGCGTGCCGCTGAAGAGACTGCTTACCGCGGCCTGAGCCGCGCGGCCCGCTGCGCCGCGCCGACTATTGCGGTTTTACGCCTGCGGCCTTGAGCACGCGCGCGTATTCCTGCATCTCCGAGCGCACCAGCTTCGCGAACTCGTGCGGCGACATGTCCATGGTGTCGTTGCCGAGGCTCTCCAGTTTCGCCTTCACTCCCGGGTCGGCCAGCGCCTTGCGCGTGTCCGCGTTGATCTTGTTCACGAGCTGCGGGCTCATGCCCGCGGGTCCCCACATCGCGACCCAGAGCGCCGATTCCGCACCCTTCACTCCGGCTTCGGCGATCGTAGGCACGTCTGGCAGCGTCGGATTCCTCTTCGCCGTAGTCACAGCCAGCGGGCGCAGCTTGCCGCTCTTAATGTTCGAGAGCGCCGCCGAGATCGGCGCCCAGTAGCCGTCAACGTTGTGGCCGAGGATCGCCGTGATCACCTCCGGCGTTCCCTTGAACGGCACCTGAACTACCTTGATGTCGGCTGCGGCAATGAACTTGAGCGTGCTGAGATGCGTGCCGCTGCCGATGCCGGCGTGACCGATGTTGATGGCGTCCGGCTTCGCCTTCGCCGCGGCAACCAGATCGCCGAGGGTCTTGTACGCCGAATCGCCCCCGACAACCATGACGTTGGGCTGCTCGGCCATGGGCACGATATCGGTGAAATCCTTCAGCGTGTCGTACGGCAGGTGGGCGATGATTGCCGGATTCACGGTATGCGCATTCGAGGTGACGAGCAGCGTGTATCCGTCAGGCGCAGCGCGCGCCGCGGCAGCTGAGCCAATCGAGCCGCCGGCCCCAGAGCGGTTGTCGTTCACGACCGGCTGATTCCACATCTCCGAGAGCTTTGCCGTGACGATGCGGCCGACGATGTCGACCGCGCTGCCGGGCGTGAAGGCCAGGATGACCTGCACCGGCTTCGTCGGGTAGTTCTGCGCCGCCGCTTGCAGCGTGCAGGCGGCAAGGCAGGCGAACAGCGCGTACTTCAGGCGATTCATGAGCATCCTCCGGAGTTGTTATCTAGCTGCGTAACGTGCCGCTCAGCCGCGCGTTGACCCGCCTTTTTGCGCCGCGCGGGATCTTGCCCAGTAGTCCTCGGACGATTTCGACTGCCGCAGCGCCTCGGGCGTCTCGTAACCGGGCGCCATCGAGGCGCTCGTGCCGGCAAGCACCTGGTGGTGCTCGATGTTGAGCAGGCGCAGCCAGCTCTGCTGCCCCATGGTAAGCGCGATGAAGCAGCCGAGCTCGACGAGCTCCGGCTCATTGAAATGCCGGTAGAGCCGCTCCCAAAATGCATCGTCGGTGTCCAGATGCCAGGCGATCGCTTCGGCATAGGCGAGCGCGGCTTTCTCGCGCTCGTTGTAGCGAGCCGATTTCTCGAAGTTGAGCAGGTCCAGCACATGGTCCTCGACGACGCCCGCGCCGGCGGCCTTGATCGAACGCTGGTTGCCGCAGTAGTCGCATTGCACTGAGCGCGAGACGTACAGGCGGCAGAGCTCCTTGATCGCGTGGTCGCATACGCCTTTGTGGAAGAGATCGCGCCATGAATCGGCGAACGACCAGAATGCGGCCGGCACGTGCGCGCGCACGGCCGAGCTTTCGGGGCGCGGCGTGCCTTCTCGCCGACACCGTTCCATCTCCGCGCTCATGTCGGCGTCCATTTTCTCCAGGGCGAAATAACTGATGCGCTGCTTACCGGCCATTGGCGCTCTCCTCTACGTGCTCTTCATCGGCGGGTAGTCGCGAGACCATACCGGATGCTTCAGGAATTCCTTCGGATCGTAAGTCCAGAACTGGCTCACCTTCGGGTAGGTGTAGACGTTGGTGTTCACGAGCCGGCCGTCTTTCCTTTCCACCTTGCGGATGTAGATATTGCCGACGACATTTCCGTACTCGTCGAATTCGATCGGGCCGCGCAAGGTATCCACGCGAACTGCGCGCAGCGCCTTGATGAACGCTTGCTTGTCCTCCACTTTTCCCCTCAAGGCTTCGATGGCGGCGAACAGCACTTCGCCGTAGAGATACGTGCCGGACGCGTACTGCCCCGGGTCGTAACCGTTTTCCGCGCGGTAGGTGGCGACGAAGCGCCGGTTGATCGGATTGTCGAGCTGCGCGCTGTACCAGCAGCTCGAGAGCTTGCCGATCGCGTAATCGCCCATGTTGCGCACCGCCACCTCGTCGAACGCCGTCATGCCGCCGACGACCGGCATCTTCACCGCGTACTCGTTGTACTGCTTGAGGAAGCGGAAGCCGTTGACCCCGGCGAAGCCAAGAAAGACGCCGTCGACGTCGGGCTTGATCTGAGCGACGTAGGAGCCGTAATCGGGCGCGTTGAGCGGGGAGAAGAGCTTCTGCGCGAGCGTGCCGCCGGCGTCCTCGAAGACCTGCTGGAATCCGCCGAGCATCTCGTGACCGTAGGCGAAGTCGTCCGCGATCGCCGTCATGCGTTTGTACTTCAGCTGCTTCGCGCAATAGTCGGCCATCGGATACGCGCATTGCGCCGAAGTCGAGCTCGCGCGTACGAACCAGGGGTTCGCCTTGCGCTGGGTCATGTCCTCCGCGCCCGCGATCGGTAGCGTCGGGATCTGCGCGCTGCGGATGTAGTCGTCCATCGCCAGCGCTTCGAAGGCTGCGAGCGGACCCACCACCGCGTGCACGCGCTCGCGCTCCACCAGCTCCTGCATCTTGGTGCGCGCCTGCGCCGGTATCGCGGCTGTGTCGGCGACCGTCAGCTCGACCTTGCGCCCGCCCATGGTGTAGTTCTTCCCCTTCAGGAAAATGGTGAGGCCGCGCTCCATGTCGATGCCGCCGGAGGCGAGCGCCCCGGTCTTCACCGTCAGCAGCCCGAGCCGGATCGGCTCGCCTTGCCCGCGCACGATGGCCGGAAATCCGAGTTGCGCCGCACCGGCCGCGGCGCCCGCCGCCTTGATGAACTGCCTTCGGTTGTAAGTCATCTGCCTCCTCCTTCAAGTTCGCGCTATTCGGCCTCTATCATCGAATACCGGGACTCCGCGGCCAAGCACTGCGCCTGCGGCAGGCCGAGCTCTCGCCGCACGAGGTTCGTGCCGAGCACGATCGACACCATCTTGTAGAAGGCATGGCGGCGGCTCATACCTTCGCGCCCCATGCCGCAGTCGGAGCCGAGCACCAGCCGTTCCGCGGAGATGTGCTGCAGCGCCTTGCGGATGAGCCCCGCCACCTGCTCGGGCGTCTCGACCTGCAGCGTATGGTGATCCACCACGCCAATGCATATCTTCTGGCGGTGGATGCACTTGCCGATCGCCTCGAGGTCCACGCCGCCCGAGCTGCACGTCTCGAAGGTGATCACGTCGGCATCCACCTCGCTCAGCGCATCGAGCGCCGGCGCGTAGCTCGGCGGCTTGGCAAAGAGGCGCTGTGCCGCGGGGTTGCCCCAGCAGGTGTGGCACCACACCTCGGCCTTCGCGCGCAGGCCGCGCACCGTGTTGTTGAAAACCTCGACCATGAACTTCGCATTGAGCACCGCGTCGCTCAGCCCCTTGGCGGCGAGCAGATGGATCTGCGGCTCCTCCATCTGGATCACCTTGCAGCCGGCATCGGCCAGCTCGTGGAGCTCCTCGTTCAGGGCGTCGCTAATTGCGAGAATGCTCTTGCGCAAATCCCGATAGTGGGAATCGCGCACCGACATCGCGATGAGTTCGGGCGTGATCGTGCCGAACTTGACCGGTTTCGTCGTCTGGCGCTGTGCGGCTTTCCAGATCGCCGCGTAGCGCAGCTTGCCGCGCCTAACGGGGCCGACGAGATCCGGCATGACGCGCGTCTCGAGCACATCGTGCAGGATGTGCCCGGGCTTGTGCGGGATGCCGGCAAGTCCGCCCTTCACCGCATACGGGCGCGCGGCCCCGAAACCGTCCATGTGCAGCGGCGCGTACGAGAACCAGTTGTGCCCCGCGACATCCGCATCGAAGCGGCAGTCGCCATCGGTGACGATATCGAGTCCTGCCACCTCCTGGTCACGCAGGCAAACCGCCAGGGCATCCAGGTATTGCTCGCGGTAGCCGCGATCGACCATCGCCTCGCGGAAATCGCGCGCGCCTAGGTTCTGCGTATACCAGCTCGGCCGCGGCAGCGAGCCGATGATGCTGGTCGGTAGGACGACGCCGGCGGTCGCGCTGTACATCAGCTCGACAGGCCGTCGCTCACTTGCACGTTCTCCGGCTTGATGTCGAGGCCGGAATTCTTGGCCTGCATGAGGAGCAGCGTGGAGAAGTCCTGTTCGATCATGCCTTGTCCGATCATCTGCTGCAAGAGATCGCGCGTGATGGAGGTGAGCGGCATCGGCACACCGAGCTGGCGGCCGGCGTCGAGCCCGAGGTCGAGGTCCTTGCGCAAGAGCTTTGGGGTGAAGGTGACGTGGAAGTCCAGGTTGACGAGCGCCGGTGTCTTGTAGCGCGTGAACATCGAGCCCATCACGCTCTTGTTCAGGAAGTCGAGGAACGCGTGGCGCGGCATCCCGGCCTTCTCGGCGAGCACCGTGATCTCGCACAGGTTCTGGATCACGACGCCAAGCATGACGTTGTGGCAGATCTTCGCAATACGCGAAAGCTCGCCTTCACCGACGTAGCTCGAGCCCGTACCCAGCAAGTCGAGGAACGGCCGCGCGTCTTCGTAGGCCTTTCTCGGTCCGGAGGCGACGATGGTCAGTTTTCCGGCCTTGATCACCTTGGCGTTGCCGCTCACCGGCGCGGCGAGGTATTCGATGCCTTTCTGCTTCAGCAGCGCGCGTAGCTCGGCCGAGCCGTCGAGCGAGATCGACGAGCACTCGATCACCATGCGCGGCTTTGCCTGCCCGGCGAGGAGCCTGCCCATCACTTCCTTGACGTCGTCCCAGGTCGAGACCATGCAGAAGACGATGTCGCGGCGCGCGAGCTCGCCAAGCGAGTCGAGGATTTTCGCGCCGTACTTGGCGAGCGGCTCGGCCTTGGCGCGGGTGCGGTTCCAGACGGCGATGTCGCAGCCGCATTTCGCGAGACGGGCGGCCATTTCGAAGCCCATCCGGCCGGTGCCGATCCAGCCGAGCTTCAGTTCAGTAGGGGTTGGCAATCGGGAGTTCCTCTGCGGGGTAAAGCGAAATAATGCGCGCGCCTTTGGGGGTGAGGATCACCTCTTCCTCGATGCGCGCGGCCGAGATGCCGTCGGTTGCCGGGCAATAGGTCTCGACCGCGAACACCATGCCCGCCTTGAGCTCGATCGGCTCGCGTAGGGACGTCAGCCGCGAGATGAGCGGACGCTCGTGCAGGCCGAGGCCCAGGCCATGGCAGAAATTGAGGCCGAAGGCGTCCATCTCGCTCGCGAAGCCGATTTCCTTTGCCTCTGGCATGGCGAGCGCGATCTTGTCGGTCGTCATGCCGGGCTTCAGCAGCTCGATGGCGCGGTCCATCCACTCGCGCGCCTTGCGGTAGGCAGTGCGCTGCGGCGGCGTGGCGCGGCCGACGTTGAACGTGCGGTAGTAGCAGGTGCGATAGCCCATGAACGACTGGATGACGTCGAAGAACGCCTGGTCTCCCGGGCGGATCAGCCGATCGGTGAAGTTGTGCGGATGCGGCGAGCAGCGCTCGCCGGAGATCGAGTTGATCGCCTCGACGCAGTCCGAGCCCATCTCGTAGAGCCGCTTGGTGGCGAGCGCCACGATTTGCGACTCCTGCACACCCGGCTTCAGCGCTTCGGCGATGTCCTGGTACACGCCATCGACCATGGCAGAAGCCATGTTGAGCAGCGTCAGCTCGTCGATGTTCTTCACCTCGCGCGCTTCCAGCATCACTTGCTGGCCGTCGCGCGCTTCGATGCCGGCCTTCTGCAGCTCGAAAAGCATCGGCGGCTCGACGACGTCGACGCCGAGCGGCATGTCGGCGACGCCCTCCTCCTGCAGGATGCCGCGGATTTCCTTTGCGGCGTCGCGAAACAGCGTGATGTCGCCGCCGGTAGCGCCGCGCAGCCCGAGCAATCCCGCCCGGCAGTGATCCACATGCAGCCACGGCGCATAGAGCTTGTGGTGCCGTGCCGCGCTGCCGAAGTCCCAGATGTAGGGGTCGCCCGTGCCGGTGATGAGCGAATAGCGCGTGAGCTTGTCCCGCGCCCACTCGCCGATCACGGTGCTGGTGGTGTAGCGGATGTTGTGCTGGTCGAAGCACAGCAGCGCACCGAGGCCCGAATGCGCGAGCGCGGCACGCACGCGCCCGAGGCGATAGTTGTGCAGCCGGCGGAAATCGACGCGCTCCTCGAAATCGACCTGCGTGCGTCCCGGCGCCTGCAGCGGCCGATCCCAGCGGTGGTGCGGATCGATATCGTCCGGACGGACCTGCTTAGGCTCCGGCGGCTGCGACTTCTTCGCCATTGGGTCTCCTCGAGGGGAGGGAAATTCTACTGGCTTGCCATGCAGGCGCGTAGCTTGCATCGGCTGCGTTCGCATGCGTCTCAGCCGAGCATCGCTGTCGCCGTGGTCAGCGCGGCCCTCGTTGCGGGGCTCGCGCTGGGCGCGGCAAAATGGGTCGCCACAGACCATTTCCGCGATCTGAAACGGCGGCTGAGATGAACAGAAAATGGTTCGCTCTACTACTGCTTGCGGGCTGCTCCAGCATGCAATGGGACAAGCCTGGCGCTACAGCCGCGAGCGTGGATGCAGATCTGCGCGCGTGCACGAGCGTTGCTCAGGCCATCCCCACGGTCCCTCAACTGAAGACCACGTCCACCGGCATGGAGATTCAGCCGCATCCGACCGATCGCGACGCGGACCGGCAGCTCCAGGAGGCGCAGCGTGTGCAGGCGTGCATGCGCGAGAAGGGCTACACGCTGCGGCCCGGCTGAGCGGTTCGGCTATTCGCCTCGTGCGAGCGCCTGAACGCGCGAGCGCGCGAGCTTCAGCTTGTCGGCGGCGCGCAGGATCTCTTCCCAGGTCGCTTGGTCCATCGGGATGCCGTCGCGGGAGCGCCGCTCGCGCACTTCGCGCTCAGGCTCGCCCGCGATGCGCACGCGATCGAAGCCCGGCGCGGGCCGGCTCCTTCGCAGCCAGTCGAGGAACAGGCGCGCTTCGCGCTCGAACGCCGCCGCGGTGCCGAGCTGCCGGGGATCCAGCACGATGGTGAGCATGCCGTTCAGTACGCGCTGCTTGCGCGACTCGTCGTAATGCCACGTCCCGCCGCCGGTGAGGGCCCCGCCGAGCAGCTCGCACGCGACCGCCATGCCGTAGCCCTTGTGCTCGCCAAAGGCGAGCATCGCGCCGAAAGGCGGCACCACCGCGTAGCGCGGATCATTGGTAGCGTTGCCTTCCGGATCGATAAGGCGGCCGGCAGGCACCTTCTCGCCTTTGTTGTGCGCGACGCGCAGCTTGCCTTGCGCCACCGCGCTGGTGGCGTAGTCGAGCAGAAACGGCGGCTCGCCCGGCAGCGGCACGCCGATGCAGCACGGGTTCGTACCAAAGCGGGCATCGCGCCCGCCATACGGCGCGACTCGTGCATGCGAGATCACGTTGACGAAGTGGATTGAAACCAGTCCCTCGGCGACCGCCATCTCGGCCCAGTGGCCGATGCGCCCAAGATGATGCGTATTGCCAAGCGCCATGATGCAGGAGCCCGAGCGCTTTGCGCGCTGGATCGCGAGCTGCATCGCTTCGCGTCCGATCGCCTGGCCGTAGCCTTTGCAGCCATCGAGCGCGAGCAGCGCGCCGGTGTCGAGCGTCGCCTTCGGGTGCTGATTGGGCGCGAGGCCGCCTTCGAGCACGGCGTCGATGTACCGCGGGATCATGCCGACGCCATGCGAGTCGTGGCCGAGGAGATTGGCAGTGACGAGGTTGTCTGCGACGAGGCGCGCTTCCGCAGCCTCGCTGCCCCCGGCGGCAACGACGACCTCGATCGCGCGCTTCAGCGGTTCCGGTTTGATGAGCGTTTCCATTAGTCGGGCTGGATGCCTCCCTTTCTGACGACGCCAGTCCAGCGCTCCACCTCCTCGCGCATGAAGCTGCCGAACTGCTCCGGCGTGCTTGCCACGACGTCGAAGCCGATCTGGTTCATGCGCTCGCGTATGTCCGCCGAGCGCAACGCTCGCGCCGTCGCTTCGTGCAGCTTCGCGACGATCTCGCGCGGCGTCTTCGCAGGCGCGGCTGCCGCCTGCCACGAGGTCACCACCAGTCCAGGCAGCCCGCCCTCGACGACCGTGGGAACGTCAGGCAGCTGAGCATGTCGCGCTTTAGCGGTGACAGCCAGCGCTTTCATGCGCCCGGCCTTGATGTAGTTCGTCACGGCGCCGAGATTCTGAAACGAATAGTCGACCTGGCTTCCCATCAGATCCGTCTGGCACGCCGCCCCGCCGCGATAGGGTACGTGCACGGCAAAGGTGCCCGACATCTGCTTCATCAGCTCCGCCGTCAGATGGTCGGAAGAACCGGCACCGCTCGAGCAATACGAGAGGCGCCCCGGATTTTTCTTCGCGAGCTGCACCAGCTCCTGCAGCGAGCCGGCCGGGAGATCGGGCCGCGTCACCAGCACGTTGGGCGTCGTCACCGCGAGCGTGATAGGGGCGAAGTCGCGAAGCGGCTGGTAGCGCAGATCCTTGTAGAGCCCGGCGTTGATGGCAAACACGCCGATCGAGCCGACGAGCAGGGTGTGGCCGTCGGGCTCGCTTTTCGCCACGAACTCGGCGGCGATCGCGCCATTGGCGCCGGGGCGGTTCTCGACTACGGCGGGCTGGCCGAGATACTCCTGAAACTTGGCGCCGATCGCGCGGCCGACGATATCGGAGGAGCCGCCGGCGACGAACGGAATGATCACCCGTATCGGCTTCGACGGGAATGGCTGCGCGTGCGCTGCGCAGCTCACGAACGCGGCGGCGAGCGCCGCGCCACGGAACAGCAAGGGCATTGCTTTTCTCCTCGGGCGAGGCCGGCAGTTTAGACTAAGAACTATGCGAACCCTGATGGCGGTGCTGGCCTGCCTGGTTTTTTCCGCCGGCCAGGCGCAAACCTATCCTGGAAAGCCCGTGCGCATCATCGTGCCCTATGCCGCGGGCGGCACCTCCGATATCCTCGCGCGCCAGCTCGGCCCGAAGCTCTCCGAAGCATGGGGACAGCCGGTCGTGGTGGAGAACAAGCCCGGGGCCAATGGCAATGTCGGCGCCGATTTCGTCGCCAAGAGCCCGCCCGATGGCTACACGCTGCTGCTCACCGATCTCGGCGGACTCGTCGTCAGCGCGAGCGTCTATCCGCAGCTGCCGTTCAATCCCGCGAAGGACTTTACGCCGGTCATCATGGTGTCCTACTCGCCGCATGTACTCGCAGTGCACCCATCGGTGCCGGCAAAGAACCTCAAGGAGCTCATCGCACTCGCCAAGTCGCAGCCTGGGAGGCTCAACTTCGCCATTTCCGGCATCGGCGGCGCACCGCACCTCGCCGGCATCGAATTCGCGCAGCGCACGGGCGTGCAATGGACCTACATACCGTACAAAGGCGGCTCGGACGCGGTTGCCGCCGTCGCCGCGAGCCAAGCGGACGTGCTCTTCAACGGCATGCTCGCTACGTGGCCCACGGTGCAGGGCGGACGGTTGAGAGCGCTCGCGATTTCGAGCGCGCAGCGCGTGCCTTCCGCGCCTGATACGCCGACGGTCGCCGAGCAAGGGCTGCCGGGCTTTGAAACCGGATCGTTTCAGGGCGTCGTCGGGCCGGCCGGCATGCCGCGCGACACGGTGGCAAAGGTCAACGCCGAGCTGGGACGCATTCTCGCCACCGCCGAAATGCACGAGCGCTTCGCAAAGCAGGGCACCGAAGTGCGCAGCGGCACGCCGCAGAGCCTCGGCGCGTGGCTGCGCGACGAGCAGGCGCGCTGGGCGCGCGTCGTCAAGGAATCGGGCGCCAAGTTTGAATAGAAGCGTCTCCTGATGCGCAAGAAGCCTGAAGAGCTGCGCAGCTACCGCTGGTACGGCGCCCACGACCTGCGGGCCTTTGGCCACCGCTCGCGCACCGCGCAGATGGGCTACGACCGCAGCGATTACGCGGGCAAGCCGGTGATCGCGATCATCAACACCTGGTCGGACGCCAATACCTGCCATACGCACTTCAGGCAGCGCGCCGAGGAGATCAAGCGCGGTGTGTGGCAGGCGGGCGGCTTCCCGATGGAAATGCCCGCGATCTCGCTGGGCGAACAGCTGCAAAAGCCGACCACCATGATGTACCGCAATCTGCTCGCCATGGAGACCGAGGAGCTGTTGCGCTCGTATCCAGCCGATGGCGCGGTGCTGATGGGCGGCTGCGACAAGACGACGCCGGCGCTCATCATGGGTGCGACCAGCATGAACCTGCCGGCGATCTACATGCCCGCGGGGCCGATGCTGACCGGGCACTGGCGCAGCCAGACGCTCGGCTCGGGCTCCGATACCTGGAAGTACTGGGCGGAGCTGCGCGCCGGCAACATCACGCAGAAGGACTGGCAGGAGATCGAGGACGGCATCGCGCGCTCGCCCGGCACCTGCATGACCATGGGAACTGCGGCCACCATGATGTCCCTCGCCGAGGCGCTCGGGTTGACGCTGCCCGGCGCCTCGTCCATCCCGGCGCCGGACTCCAACCACTCGAAGATGGCCACGCTCACCGGCAAGCGCATCGTCGACATGGTGTGGGAGGACCTCAAGCCGCGCGATGTCCTCGATGCGAAGTCGTTCGACAACGCGCTCGTGACGCTGCTGGCGATGGGCGGCTCGACCAACGCCATCATTCACCTGATCGCCATGGCGGGGCGCGCCGGCATCAAGCTGCCGCTCGAGCGCTTCAACGAGTTCTCCTCGAAGGTGCCGCTGCTCGCCAACGTGCGCCCATCGGGCGATCGCTACCTGATGGAAGACTTCTACTATGCCGGCGGCTTGCGGGCGCTGCTGGCGGAGCTCGAAGACCTGCTGCAGCTCGATTGCCGCACGGTAAATGGCAAGACGCTCCGCCAGAACCTCGAAGGCGCGCGCGTCTACAACGACGACGTGATCCGGCCGCGCTCGCGCCCCCTGAAGAGCTCCGGCGGACTCGTCGTGCTGCACGGCAGCCTGGCGCCGCGCGGCGCGGTGATCAAGGCGGCGGCGGCAACCCCGCGGCTGCTGCGCCACACCGGCCGCGCCGTGGTATTCGATGACTATAACGACATGGCGGCACGCATCGACCGCGACGATCTGGAGGTCGACGCCGATTCGGTGCTGGTGCTGCGCAGCGCGGGGCCGCTGGGCGGTCCCGGCATGCCGGAATGGGGCATGCTGCCGGTGCCGAAGAAGCTGCTGAAGCAAGGGGTGCGCGACATGGTGCGCATCTCGGATGCGCGCATGAGCGGCACGAGCTATGGAACGTGCGTGCTGCACGTCGCGCCGGAATCGTACGTCGGGGGGCCGCTCGCGCTGGTGAAGAGCGGGGACCTGATCGAGCTCGACGTCGAGAAGCGCGAGCTCAACCTGAAAGTCGACGCTGCCGAGCTCGCCCGCCGCAAGAGCGCGTGGCGCTCGCCGGCGGCGAAGTTTCCGCGCGGCTACGGCGCGCTCTTCTCGCGGCACATCAAGCAGGCGGACGAGGGCTGCGACTTCGATTTCCTCGAGGGCACGGCGGCGATCGCCGAGCCGGAAATCCACTAGGCGGATGGAGCTGCCGCGCAATGGCTTCAAGCGCGCGCTGGCGCGCGGCGAGACGCAGATCGGCCTGTGGTCGAGCCTGTCCTCCAACTACAGCGTGGAAGTGATCGCCGGTGCCGGCTTCGACTGGCTGCTGCTCGACATGGAGCACTCGCCAAACGATCTCGAGAGCCTGCTGGCCCAGCTGCAGGCGGCGGCGTCCTACGCGACGCATGCGGTCGTGCGCGTGCCGTGGAACGACATGGTGAGCATCAAGCGGGTGCTGGATGTGGGCGCACAGTCGCTGCTCGTGCCCTACGTCTCGAGCGCAGCGGAAGCGCGCGCGGCCGTGTCGTTCACGCGCTATCCGCCGCAGGGCATGCGCGGCGTTGCCGGGACGACGCGCGCGACGCGCTTCGGCCGCATCAAGGACTATGCGCGCCGCGCGCACGAGGAAATCTGCGTGCTGGTGCAAGTCGAGACGCAGTCTGCGCTGGACAACATCGAAGCGATCTGCGCTACCGACGGGGTCGACGGCGTGTTTGTCGGCCCGGCGGACTTGCACGCTTCGCTCGGTCACCCGGGCGAAATCGCCAATCCGAAAGTGAAGCCAGTCATTGACGATGCGGTACAGCGCATCCGCAAGGCGGGCAAGGCGCCCGGCATACTCACGCCCAGCGAAGACGACGCGCGCCACTGGCTAGAATGCGGCGCGCTGTTCGTCGCCGTGGGTGCCGATGTCGGCATCCTGGCGCGCGGAGCCGAGGTGCTCGCCCAGAAATTCAAACGACCATGAAGCACGAAATCATCATCACCGCGCGCGGCCACGCCGAGACCATGGCGACGCTGCAAGCCGAGTTCACCGCCCACCTGCTGCACGAAGCGCCCGAGCGCAACGCCTTTCTCAAGCAGCATGCGCCACGCGTGCGCGGCCTGGCGACGTTCGGTCCGATGCCGGTCGACGGCAAGCTCATGGACGTGCTGCCGAGGCTCGAGATCATCGCCAACTTCGGCGTCGGCGTCGACGCGATCAACCTGGAGGACGCCAAGAAGCGCGGCATCATCGTCACCAACACGCCGGACGTGCTGAACGAAACGGTTGCGGACACGGCACTCGCGCTAATCATGAACACGGTGCGCAGGTTCCCGCAGTCGGAGCGCTACCTACGCGCCGGCCACTGGGCCGCGCGCGGGCCCCACCCGCTCACCAGCGATATCGGCGGCAAGACGCTCGGCGTGCTCGGTCTGGGTCGGATCGGCGAGGCGATCGCCAAGCGGGCGATGGCCTGCGGCATGAAGATCCGCTACCACAACCGCCGGCGCAAGGACGCACCCTACCCCTACGATCCCAACCCGGTGACGCTGGCGAAGAACAGCGATGTGCTCCTCGTCGTGACGCCCGGTGGTCCGGAGACGACCAAGCTCGTCAACGCAACGGTGCTCGACGCCCTCGGCCCGGAGGGCTATGTGGTCAACATCGCGCGCGGCTCGGTGGTCGACGAGCCGGTGTTATTGCGCTACCTGCAGGAAAAACGCATCGCCGGCGCAGGCCTCGACGTGTTCGTCGACGAACCGCGCGTGCCGCCGGAATTCTTCGCGCTGGAAAACGCGGTGCTCTTTCCTCATGTCGGCAGCGCCACCATCGAGACGCGCAAGGCGATGGGGGACCTGCAGATCGAGAATCTGCGGCTGCACTTCGCCGGCAAGCCGGTGCGGACGCGCGTCGCCTAGGAAGGACTGCCCGCCGCGGACTGCAGCCAGTTGTGCAGTCCGATGCGGTCGGCGAGCTCGATCTGCGTCTCGAGCCAGTCGATGTGGTCTTCCTCGGCCTCGAGGATCTCCCTGAGGATGTCACGCGAGACGTAATCCTTGACCGTCTCGCAATGCGCGATTGCTTCCAAAGTCTTCAGCCTCCTTGTTGAGAAGGACTATCACTTAAGATGTTGAAAACACGCAACGAGTGTGCATTCACTAACAAATAAGTCACTGTTCCGTGATATGAAACAACTTATGAGAACGATTGACGAATATAGTGAGAACTATTATCGTCTCGATCATGATGAAGCCCGCCGCTGCAGCGCCGCTGCCTCCCGTGCCCGCGAAGGTGCCCAGCCAAGCGCTGCTGGGCACGCGCAAGGAATTGGTGATCACGCACAACGGGCGCGACTACCGGCTGCGGGTGACGCAGAACGGGAAGCTCATCCTCACCGCTTAGGCAACCATGGGCCAGATCCTCCTCGTCACACTGCGTGAGGGCATCGAAATGTTTCTGATCGTGGCGATCGCCGTCGCGTATCTGCGCAAGACCGGCCGCGCCGCGCTGCTTTCGGCGGTCAGCTGGGGAACGGTGGCGGCAGTGCTGGCGTCGGTGGTGCTCGGCGTCTGGCTCGCCGAAGTGGCGGTACTGCCGAAATGGGAGAGCCTGCTCGCGCTCGTCGCTGCGGTGCTGGTCATCTCGATGGTCGTCTACATGCTGCACGCCGCGAAGCAGATGCGCCGTCACATCGGCGATCGCCTCGAAGCGGCTGCGCAGCGCCCCGGTGGCGCCGCCTGGCTGGGCGTGTTCGCCTTCGTGGTGCTGATGATCACCCGCGAGGGCATGGAGACGGCGTTCATCACCGCCTCGCTTTTCCGGCAGACGGAGACTGCGCCTTTCGTCTTCGGGGCGCTCGCCGGGCTCGCCCTCGCCGCGGCGCTCGCATGGGCCTGGTCCCGCTATGGCCACCGCGTCGATCTCGGGCTCTTCTTCCGCGTGACGTCCGTCTTCCTGCTGCTCTTCGCGGTGCAGCTGCTCATCTATTCGTTCCACGAGGCGACCGAGGCGAACCTGCTGCCGCTCGATAACGCCTATTGGCACCTCGCTACCGAGCCCTATGGACCCGAGGGTGAGTACGGGGCGCTGCTGACTTATGCCCTGGTGCTCATCCCGGCCGCGTGGCTCGGGCTCTCGGCACTGAAGGTGCGGTCGGCGGCAAAGATGCGGTCCGCCCGCGCCTGAGCTGATCCACGCCAGCCCGCGGCGCATCTCTGCGCTGCCAGCCAGCCTTCCTCAACCGTTTTGCAAGGAGACTGGCTTTGTCGCTTCCCAAGTTCGCATTTGTCGCCGCCGCGGCGCTGTGCGCAGCCGCGCCAGCGCTCGCCGGTGAATCGCCGTTCGGGTACGTCTACACTACGGACACTCACCCGCGCGGCGAGCACGAAATCGAGCAGTGGCTCACCCGCCGGCATGGCCAATCGCGCGGGAACTACGACTTGTGGCAGGGCCGCACCGAGATCGAATACGGCATCACGGATCGCCTGCAGACTGCGCTTTACCTCAACTACGATCATGTGAGCGCGTTTCACAACCGCGCGGACGGCACGACCGGCCCAGGCGCCTTCGTGCCCGACGGGGTCGACCCGAACGCGCGCTACAGCCGCACGTTCTTCCAGTCCTTCTCGAGTGAATGGATCTACCGGGTACTGAGTCCGTATAGGGATCCCATCGGCCTCGCGCTCTATGTCGAGCCCACGTGGGGCCCCGATGAGCGCGAGCTCGAGACCAAGCTCATCCTGCAGAAGAATTTTCTCGAGGATCGCCTCGTATGGGCGGCGAACTTCACCGCGGCGGCCGAAAAGGAGCGCTTCCACGGCGAATGGGAACACGAAGGCGAGCTCGAGCTCACCACCGGACTTGCCTACCAGTTCGCGCCGCGCTGGCACGCAGGCTTCGAATATCGCCATCACCGCGGCTACGCAGGCCGTGGTTTCTCGGCCGATAAGCGCGTCTACGCCGCCAGCTTCCTCGGGCCGTCGGTGCATTACGCCGCGCGCAACTGGTGGATCACGGCGACCTTCCTGACGCAAATCGCGAACGCCAAGGCCTACAACGATGACTCGCGCGCAGACATTATTGGCGGACGTTTCTATGGCGAGCACCACGAGCGCAACGAGTTGCGCTTGAAGGTGGGCTTCGAGTTTTGAGCGCGCGCTGGCCTGCGTTCATCGCCGCGCCGCTCGCCATCTCGGTGCCGGCGGCGCATGCAACGGTATATCTCACCGTAGAGCAGGCACAGCAATCGCTCTTCCCCGGCGCGAGCTTCACGCCGGTGGATCTGGGTCGCCGCGAGCGCCTGTGGCGCGTCTCGCAAGGCGGCTGGTTCATCGTTGACCAGGTGCTCGGCAAGCACGAGCTCATCACTTACGCGCTCGGCGTCGACCCGCAGGGACGTGCGCGCGGCATCGAAATTCTCGAGTACCGCGAATCGCATGGCGGCGAAGTGCGCGATGCCGCATGGCGCGCGCAATTCGTCGGCAAGAGCGCCGGCGACCCGCTGCAGCTCGACCGCGACATGCGCAACATCAGCGGCGCGACGCTCTCCTGCCGGCACATCACCGACGGCGTGAAGCGCCTGCTCAAGCTCTATGAAAGCGAACTGCGACAGCGCTAGACGCGCGCGGCCGCTCCTCGGCACGCTGGTGGAAATCCGCGTGCCGACGAACGGCGAGGCGGAGCGCGCGATCCGGCGTGCCTTCGCGGCGATCGAGCGCGTGCACCGTGCGATGAGCGCGCAGGACAGCACGAGCGATATCGCGCGGCTGCGCACCGGGCGCAGATTCGCCCTCGACCCGTGGACGCGCCGGGTGCTTGAGCGAGCCGAAGAGATACGGGTTGCAACCAATGGCTTGTTCGATTGCACAGCTTGCGGCTATGCGCTGGACGGCATCGCCAAAGGCTTCGCGGTAGATCGGGCGGTAGAGACGCTGCAGTTCGCCGGTATTCGCGCCGGCCTCGTGAACGCCGGCGGCGATCTGCGCGTCTTCGGGGAGGCATTCGAAGACGTGTATGTGCGCCTGCCGCAGCGTCCCGACAGGCTGATGCGTATCGGCCGGGTGAGGGATGCGGCCGTCGCAACTTCGGCGGCCACGCTGCTCGTCGACCCTCGGCCCGGACGGCGCGCACCGCGCGGCGCAGGCGCAACGGTGATCGCCACCGACTGCATGACTGCCGATGCGCTCACGAAGCCCTGCCTCCTTGAACCCGAGCATGCGCAGCAGCTGGCCGCCCGGTTTTGCGCGCATGCGCTCGTGCTGGGCGCAGATGGCTGAACGCAATCGACAGCACGCGGTCACGCGGGCGCTGATTTACGCGGTGTTGCTCGCGCTGGTGGCCACTGGCCTGCTTTGGCAACTGGATCTGGAGCGTGCGCTTCTCATGAAAATTCACGGCGCCGCGGCCATGGCGGGCATGGTGCTGCTCGGTGTGGTGCTCGCGCGGCATGTGCCGTGCGGCTGGAAGGCGCGCGCCAACCGAATCTCGGGCACGGCGCTGCTTGCGGCCTCGCTATGGCTTGTCGCGAGCGGCTACGCGCTCTACTACTCCGGCAGCGAGGTGCTGCGGGGCCTCGCTTCGCAGACGCATTTCTGGGTTGGCGTCGCGCTCGCCGTGACGTTCGGCTTGCACCTGCGTTCGACGGGCTAGCCGCGCGCGCCTGCCGGCGCACTCCGCACTCGGTCGAGCACGCTCATCGCGGTCGCGACGAATCCGGCGACATCGCCGGCGTTCGCCGGGATGATCATGGTGTTGGACTTGCTGGCGAGCAGGCCGAAGGCATCCACGTATTGCTGCGCCACCTTGAGGTTCGCCGCCTCGAGCCCGCCCTTATCCGCGATCGCTTCGGCGACTGCGCGCACGCCGGCCGCGGTCGCCTCCGCGATGACGCGGATCGCGGTGGCCTCGCCTTGCGCGCGGTTGATGGCCGCCTGCTTCTCGCCCTCGGATTCGAGCACCGCCGCCTGCTTCTTGCCGTCGGCAAGGTTGATCTGTTGCTGGCGCTCGCCTTCAGACTTCGCGATCAGCGCGCGCTTCTCGCGCTCGGCCGTGATCTGCTGCTGCATGGCGCGCAGGATCGATTCCGGGGGCGTGAGGCTCTTGATCTCGTAACGCAGCACCTTGATGCCCCAGTTGCGGCCGGCCTCGTCGAGCGCGTGCACGATCTGGCGGTTGATCTCTTCGCGCGACTCGAAGGTCTTGTCGAGCTCCATCTTGCCAATCTCGCTGCGCAGCGTGGTCTGCGCGAGCTGCGTGATGGCCACTACGTAGTTCGACGAGCCATAGGAGGCAAGCCGCGGATCGGTCACCTGGTAGTACAGGATGCCGTCGACACCGAGCTGCGTGTTGTCCTTGGTGATGCAGATCTGCTCGGGAACATCGAGCGGCACTTCCTTCAGCGAGTGCACATAGGCGACCTTGTCGAAGAACGGGATGATGAGATTCAGCCCCGGCTCGAGCGTGCCCTGGAAGCGTCCGAGCCGCTCGACGACCCAGGCGCTCTGCTGCGGCACGATGCGTACGCCTTCGATCACGAAGGCGACGATGACGCCGATCAGCAGCACCCAGCCCCAATAAGGCCTCAAGGCCGGGACCTGCGCGGCAACGATGGCGGCGACGACGGCGGCAGCAAGCTTCCAGAACATCGTGTTCTCCCCTCGGGCGTGCGGCGCCCCGCCGGTCTCAGGCGGGGCGGTTCTTGGCGACCTTGAGCGTGTTGCCATCAGTAGCAAGCACAAAAACCGTAGCGCCGGGCTCCAGCGCTTCGCTGCCCTCTACCCGCGCCTCCCAGCTTGCGCCGCGATAGCGCACGCGCGCGAGGCGCGCCCCGGCATCGAGCCAGCTTTCAAAATTCGCCGGCATCCCGGCGTCGATCGGCGGCATGCGCCTCGCCGCAGAGCGCGCGCGATAGACATGCACGCTGTAGCAGCCGATCGCGCCGAGCAGCGCGGCAACGATGCACTGCGTGGGAAAGGACTGCCCGAAATACGCGGCCGCGGCGGCGCCGAAGGCGGCGACGGCGAGCATCAGGAGATAGAACGTGCCGCTCAGCAGCTCCGCGATGACCAGCACCAGCGCGGCGATGGCCCAGGCAAGCGCGGCATCCATGAAGCCTAAATTTGGCATGCGGCCGGGCGTTGCGCAACCTGCCGCTAAAATCATCGGCATGCTGGCCCGCGAGCTGATCTCGCTGCATGAACGGCCGCGCGAGGTGCCGCCGTTCAGCGAGCGCTATGCGGAACTGACGGCCGAGGAAGGTTACCAAGCCGCCCGCGCCTTGCACGAGTATCGCCTTGCCCGCGGCTGGCGGCCGCTGGGCCGCAAAATCGGGTTCACCAACCGCATGATCTGGCAGCGCTACGGCGTGCACGAGCCGATCTGGGGCACGGTCTATGACCGCACGCTCATTGGTACGAGCGATGACAAGGCGCGCGTACCCCTCGAGGGTCTGGTAAATCCGCGCATCGAGCCCGAGATCTGCTTCAGCCTGCGCGCCGCGCCCGGGAACAAGCGCCTGATCGATTGCATCGAGTGGATGGCGCACTCGATCGAGATCGTGCAATGCCCGCATCCGAACTGGAAGCTTCGCCTCGCCGACTGCACGGCGAATAACGGGCTGCACGGACGCCTGGTGGTGGGCACCCCCGTGCCGTTGCCGAGCGACGTCGAGGAGCGTTTGCCGGCGCTCGAGGTCGAGCTTTACCGCGCCGACGAGCTTATCGATCGCGGCGTGGGCGCGAACGTTCTGGGCAGTCCGCTAGCCGCACTCGCGCATCTGGTGGAGCTCCTTGCCGGGCAGCCCGATGCGCAGAAGCTCGCCGCAGGCGAAATCGTCACGACCGGCGTCATTACCGACGCGCATCCAGTCGCTGCCGGCGAGCGTTGGAGCACCCGGCTCACCGGGATCGCGCTTCCGAGCCTCAGCATTGAATTCACATGAGACCGCTCGAAGGGATCAAGGTAGTGGCGCTCGAGCAGGTCATTGCCGGCCCATTCGCCACGCGCCAGCTTGCCGAGCTTGGCGCGCGCGTCATCAAGATCGAGCGCCCCGGGGGCGGCGATGCCGCGCGAGCCTACGACCGCACGGTGAAAGGTGAATCGTCGCACTTCGTCTGGACCAACCGCTCGAAGGAGAGCCTAACCCTCGATGTGAAGCATCCGGCGGCGAAGCCCGTGCTGCACAAACTTCTCGAGGGAGCGGATGTATTCGTCCAGAACCTTGTACCGGGAGCCGTAGAGCGCTTGGGACTCGGCGCCGCCGCGCTGCGCGAGCGCAAGCCGTCGCTGATCTGGTGCGGCATCTCGGGCTACGGGCCGAGCGGGCCTTACGCCGCCAAGAAAGCCTACGATCTCCTCGTGCAGTGCGAGGCCGGCCTTCTCTCCATCACCGGCACCGCCGACACGCCGTGCAAGGCAGGTATTCCGGTCGCCGACATCGCCGCCGGCATGTATGCGTTTTCCGCCATCCTGGCGGCGCTGCTGCGCCGCGAGCATACCGGCGAAGGCGCGACCATCGACATTACGATGTTCGAGGCGCTCGGCGAGTGGATGGGATTCCCGGCCTATTTCACCGCTTATGGTGGGACGGCCCCACCGCGTTCAAGCGCGCATCACGCGACCATTGCACCCTATGGTCCTTTTCAGGCCGCCGACGGCGCGGTGTTCCTCAGCGTGCAGAACGAGCGCGAATTTGGGCGCTTCTGCGCGCAGGTGCTCGGCAACCCGGCGCTTGCGACGGACCGCCGATTCGCAACCGGACCGGCGCGCCTCGCAAACCGCGAAGCGCTGCATGCGGAAATCGACCGCGTGTTTCGCACGCTGCCGGCGAGCCAGGTGATCGAGAAGCTCGACGTCGCCGATATCGCCAATGCCCGCCTGAACAGCATGGAAGACTTTTGGCGCCATGCGCAACTCGCCGCCCGCGGCCGCTGGGCGAGCGTGCCGTCCCCCGCAGGACCGATCGAGGCGCTAAAGCCGCCCTTCAACCTGTCGGGATTCGAGCCGAGGATGGGAGCGGTACCGGCGCTTGGCGAGCATACGCGCGCGCTGCTCGCCGAGCTCGGCTACGCGCCGGACGAGATCGAGCGGCTAGGTGCCGAAGGCGTGATCTAGCGGCGCCGGCGAGCTATTGGCGTGGCTTGGCGGTTTCGATGCCGGCGGCGCGGGTGAGGTCCCGGTGAATGCGCGCCACGCGCTCGACTTCGCCCTTGGCCGGGAAGCGCTCGTAGAAGCCTTCTTCGCGGAACTGCTTCGCCATCTCCGACCAAGGCGCAAGCCGGCTTTCCCAGCGCGCGACGCGCCCGGCTTCGGGCTCGGGGTCGTCGCGCGCGAGGTCGGCGCATACGCGCACCATGGCCTTGATCGTCACGGGCTTGGTGACCATGTAGTTTTCCTTGCCCCAGACGGCCTCGCCGAACACGGCGCGTGCGGCCTTGAAGAAGTCGCGGATGATGCCGTAGTAGCGCGGCACTTCCTTGGAGCTGCCGCCGGCGAGCTGGATGGAGCGCCAGCGCCCGCGCACCCAGCGGTGCAGCTCGTTGAAGAGCTCCGCCTGCAGCACCCACTTGTCGCGCTGGCTGCGTCCGCCCAGCCGGTTGATGCGGTAGCGCAACGGGCTGTCGCCCTCGCTGTAGAGCTTCTCCACCAGCCGTGCAGCGAACTTGCGGTCCGGCGCGGCGAACGACACCCGGTCATAGAGGTCGACGAGGTGGCTCTTGTTGATGCGCGTCGGCGTCGAGTTAATGATGACGAACATCTCGGTGGCGAAGTCTTCGCTGCGCCCATCAAAGATGATGCAGGGGACGCTGATGGTGGCCGCGTCGTCGGGGCGCTCCTGCATGTAGAAATGCAGCGCCGCGAGCCGATGCTGGCCGTCGATGATCATGTACTTGGACGACGGCTCGGTGACCGTGCCCGCCCCGCCGTCGCCGTTCGGACGGAACGTAAGCCGCTCCGACGTAAATAGCAGCACTGTGCCGGGAATCGGCGGCTGCGAGACTGCGGTTTCGTAGAAGTTCTTGAGCTGCTTCACCTTGGAGCGCGACAGCGAGCGCTGGAACGCCTCGTCGTTGCGCTCGATCCTGGCGATGAACTGCGCGATGTCGTCGTCCTGCGCCACGCGCGACGGGGCAATTTCCTCGCCCTCGCCATAGAAACGGCTGATGAAGCGCACCTTCGCCATCAGCTCCTTGGCCCGGTAGCTGACGAAGTAAAAGACGCCGTCCTTCTGGCGAATTTGCGTCGCTTGCATGGACGCTCCTCTGTGCCCCCACCCCCCCGGCGGGCGTACGGGCGCGAATATAAAGGAAAACCGGCCTTAGAGCCGGGCCGGTTTACAACCTGCCTGGTGCGCAGGCGCCAAGCGAAAGCGCCTGCAGCACGTCGCCCGTGCGCCGATTCTGCACGAATGCCACTACGCCGGAGTCCGTGCTCTCGGCCTTGGGCAGCAGCTCAAGCTCGAGTTGCCGCGTACCGAGCGCATATGGCCCGCGCCATTCGAGCACCACGTAATCGTGGTGCAGCACGCGGCCGGCGTTCTCGCCGGCTGTTATCCGGCTTTCCAGCCCCTTTTCGTACGCGGCGACGTAGAGCGCCGCATCAGCGCGGTCGACCGGCCCCGAAACGGCGGCAGAGGCCCGCAGTGCCAAGGTACGGGCCGCGACCCCGAGGATTTCAAGCTCGAGCCATGCACGCGCGGGCTGTCCATTGATGCGCGCTACCGCGCGGTCGAATTCGACGCTGTTCCAAGGGCGGAAATCGGCACCTTGGAGCAGCACTTGCGGCGTATAGACGAGCGCGGCGCGCTGCGACTGCGACATTCGCCGCTGGCGCTGCGAGAACTCGCGCTTGACGTAGGGGTCCTTCCAGCCGATGTAGTCCCAGTAGTCCACGTGCAGCGCGAGCGGCACTACCTGCCCGGGCGCATAGCGATCGGCGAGGCCTGCGAGCCAGCGGTCAGCCGGCGGGCAGCTCCTGCAGCCCTCGGAGGTGTAGAGCTCCACCAGGGCGACGGTATGGGGGCCCGAACGAGCGAGGCATTCGGCGCCCGCCTGCAGCATGAGGAGCGCTCCGGCGAGCCCGAGCACCACCCGCGCGATGGTACGTCGAAACGCGAGCCGCGCCCTACGCATGCGGCCCGCATAATGGGTCGTGCAACACACGGCTTTCTTCGTAGCGTCGGCGGCGTGGAACTTCGGGCTTGGCATGACCTGGCTTGCGGTGCCGCTGTACGCGCAATCGCAAGGGTTGTCGAACGCGCAAATCGGGGTCTTGTTCGCCGCCCCGGTGCTGGCGCAGGCGCCGCTCAACCTGGTAGGCGGCGCGTACACCGACCGCATCGGCGGCCGGCGCATCATGCTCGGATCCTGCTGTGTGCAGGTCGTGGCGGGCCTGTGGTTCACCATCGCTCAGGGCTTCTGGATGCTCATGCTCGGGCAAGTCGCGCTCATCTTGTCCAGGGCGGCATTCTGGCCGGCAACCTGGGCGATGGCGAGCGAGCTGCCGGGGCAGCGCGGCGTGCAGCTTGGCCGGCTGAACGCGGTGACCAACTTCGGTCAGATCGTCGGTACCGTTCTCTGCGGCTTCGTGCTCGCGGGATTCGGGTTCGAGGCGACTTTTGCAGCGCTGGCGGTGATCGGCCTCGTATCGCTCGCGGCCGGCGTCGCGACGCCGGCCCATCCAGCCCGGCGCCCGACCGCGAAGCATCACCCGCTCGCCGGCTATCTGCCGCTTCTGCGGCGGCGGATCATGGTTTACACGATGCTATGCGCGTATCTCTCGGCGCTGCCGTTTTCCCTGACGATGTCGTTCTATCCCCTGCTGCTCGCGCAATTCGGCCACGCCGAAGGCACCTCCGGAATGCTGCTCAGCCTGCGCGCCGTAGGGTCGATATTCGCGAGCCTGCTTGTCGCGCGGTTTGTGCGTAGCGGACCGCAGACGCTTTGGCCGGTCGTTTGCGGCGTGGCAGTCGCGGCCGCCGTTGGGCTGGTGCCGACGGTGAACCATGTCGCGCCGATCGGCTTCTGGATGCTGGTGGTGGGAGCCGCCACGGCGGCGATGACGCTTTACTTTCAGATCACCATCTCGGAGGTCAGTACGAGCGCCGAGCGCGGCTCCGCGCTCGCGTTGGGCGGCCTGGGCTGGAGCGTGTCACACCTCAGCACGCCGCTGCTGATGGGGTTTCTCGCCGACCGTTACGGCATCGTTGCGGGCTTCTACGTGCTGGGGGCCTTCGCGCTCGCCGGCGCGCTCACCGTCGCGCTCAGCAGGCGCTGGGCCTTCCGGACCGCCTGATCACTTGTCCGGACGGCGCAACTTTTCTTCGCGCTCCTGGATGCCGCGCTCGATGGCGCGCAGCGCTTCGAGCTGCTGGCGCAGCGCCTCTTCACGCTTGTCGCGCTCCCGGTCGGCGCGCTCGCGCTCGCGGACTATGCGGGCGCGCTCACCAACTTGCCCGGCAAGGAAGGCGGCGAAGCGCCCCACTCCGGCGGCGCTCGGATCGGCGATCGGCTCAAGCAGCTCGGCCGCGCGCGCGTCGTCGCGCAGCGGTGGCGCCAGCGTAGCCAAGAGGACCGCCAGGCGCAGCCGGTTGGGCGCCGAGGCATCGCGTCCAAACGCCTGCTCGGCCCGCTGCAGGCTCGACTTCTGCTGCGCGGGCGAGGAGCGGGCACTATCCAAGGCCTCGCGCACGAGCGCATCTGCCATCTGGACAGACGGGCTCGGCAAGTCGAGCGCGGCGCATGCCGCGAGCGCGACGAGCACCGCAGCAACCAGGCTTCGATGCTGCATGTACTTATAATTTCAGCAAAATTCCAATCCGATGTCGAAGCAAAACCACCCGCGGATCTACCTCGTCGCTGCCGTCGCCGCAAACGGCGTCATCGGCCGCCAAGGCCGCCTGCCCTGGCATCTCCCTGAAGACCTGAAGCACTTCAAGCGCCTGACGCTGGGCCACCCGATCATCATGGGCCGCCGCACCTGGGAATCGCTGGGCGGGCTGCTTCCCGGCCGAGAGCATATCGTGGTCACGCGTACGCCGGGCTACGAAGCGGCGGGAGCCGCGGTGGCGAGCTCGCTCGACGCTGCGCTCGCCTTGTGCGCCGAGGAGCCGATCGTGTTCGTCACCGGCGGCAGGGATCTCTTCGCCGAGGCGCTGCCGCTCGCGGCGGGGCTCGTAATGACCGAGATCCACCGGGATTACGAAGGCGACACCTGGTTCCCGCCGTACGATCGCTCGCGCTGGCGCGAAACGCAGCGCGAGCACCATGCGGCGCCCGATGGGACGAAGTTCGACTTCGTCCTCTACGAGCCTATTGCTTAGACTCGAACACCCGCACCTCGGGCAGCGGGAAGCCGTTGAACTGGCTCGCGTAGGCGGTGGTGTACGCGCCCGCGTTGCGGATGTAGATGAAGTCGCCTTCCTGCAGGTCGGATGGCAGCGGCTCTTCGCGCATCACCACGTCCACCGAGTCGCACGTCGGCCCGCCCACGGTCCAGGGCACATCCGGGCCGGCACGGTCGGTGCGGATGCGGTACTTCAGCCCTTCGGCCGCTTCGATGACGCCGCCAAAGAGGCCCGCGTCCCAGTGCATCCAGCGCTTGCCGGCGCGCGTGGCCGTGCCGAGCACCCTGCATACGAAATAACCGGCGTCGGACACGAGGTAGCGCCCGGGCTCGGCGATCACCTGGGTGTCTTCGGGGAAGGCCTTCAGGCCGTCGTTGACGATCGCGCCAATGGTCTCGATGGACGGGATGGGCTTCACGTGCCTCACGGGGAAGCCGCCGCCGATGTTCAGCAGCCGCGGCTTGAGCCCCGCCTTGGTCATCTGCTCGAATAGATTTCGGGCCTTCTCGAGTGCGACGCGCCAGTTTTCCGGATTGCGGCACTGCGAGCCCACGTGGAAAGTGATCCCGCCGAGGTCCGCCCCCATCTTGGCGGCCGCCGCGACGATTTCACGGGCGTCGGTGGCGCCCGCGCCGAATTTGCCGGAGAGCGGCCAATCACTGCCGATGTTGGGCGCAGCGATCCGCAGGTATTGCTTGGCGTCCGCTTTGACCTCGAACACGCGGCGCAGCTCGTCGAGGCTGTCGATGACGAACCATTCCACGCCCTTCGAAGCGGCATAGGCGATCGACTCGCGGGACTTGACGGGGTTCGAGTAGAAGATCTCCGCCGCCGGCACGCCCAGGCCGAGCAAAAGGTCGAGCTCGGCGGTCGAGGCGATCTCGAAGCCGCAGCCTTCCTGGATCAGCACCTTCAGCACGCGCCGATCGGGGTTGGCCTTGACCGCGTAATGCGGCCGCACGCGCGGCATGGCCGCGCGGAAGCGCCGCACCTTGCCGCGCACGATGGCCGTGTCGACGATCAGGAACGGTCGGGTGTACTTCTGGCTTGCCGCCTGGCGCACGATCTCGAAGTCGAGGCTGACTTCGGGATGCGTGTCGAAGAGCTGCTCTTGCGGTTGCTGCTTGGTGACTGCGGTTTGTCTTGCGCGCACTACGTTAACTGGGCGATCCCCCATCAATGTCTCCCGGCGAACGAACTAGGTCTCAGGAATGTCCCGAACGCAAACGTCGTACACCGGATACGAGTTCCTTTGGCTTGTCATGATGACCTCCTTTTCCTCGCAGAAAGTGGTCGGCATAAAAAACTGGCGCCGATTATGGAGCAATCGTGCCGCGCGTCAAGGGTTTTTTGACCCGGTTTTACGGTCCCTATAGCGCTCCACTGGGGGTGAAACCACTAGATGTTGTGGTCGCGCGCGGCGCGAGGGCTAGATGCGCGGCAAGGTGACGCCTTTTTGGCCCTGATACTTGCCGCCGCGCTCGCGGTACGAGGTCTCGCAAGGCTCGTCGGACTCGATGAAGACCACCTGCGCCACGCCCTCGTTGGCGTAGACGCGCGCGGGCAGCGGCGTGGTGTTGGAGAACTCCAGCGTCACGTGCCCTTCCCACTCCGGCTCAAGCGGCGTGACGTTGACGATGATGCCGCAGCGGGCGTAGGTCGACTTGCCGAGGCAGATGGTGAGGACGTTGCGCGGGATGCGGAAGTATTCCACCGTGCGCGCGAGGGCGAACGAGTTGGGCGGGATGATGCACACCTCGCCGCGGTAGTCGACGAAGTTCTTCTCGTCGAAGGCTTTCGGGTCGACGATCGTGGAGTTGATGTTGGTGAAGATCTTGAATTCGGCGGCGCAGCGGATGTCGTAGCCGTAGCTCGAGGTGCCGTAAGAGACAACCCTCCGGCCGCCGACTGACTTTACCTGCTGCGGCTCGAACGGCTCGATCATCCGGTGCGCGGCCGCCATACGGCGAATCCATTTGTCTGACTTGATCGTCATTCTTTGCTCCGCTGGGACTAGACTCGATTCTATGACTTCCGCTTCCGAGTCCTGGCCGTTCTCGATGCGCCCGCTCACGCCGCATTTCGGCGCGCAGATCTCGGGCGTCGATGTTGCGGACGACATTCAGGAGCAGCTTTTCCGCGCCGTCTACCGGGCGTTCCTGCGCTATCAGGTGCTCGTCTTTGCGCCGCAGGAGCTGCCACCCGCGCGCCAGGTTGCCTTCGGCCGGCGGTTCGGCGAGTTGCAAATCCACGTGATGGACCAGTACCACGCCGACGGCCATCCCGAGCTCTACCGCCTGTCGAACCTGGACGAGCATGGCATGCCGAGCGGCCGGCATCCGGACAAGGGAACGCTCGCTTGGCACACCGACGGGTCGTGGCAACGGGTCACGGGCCAGGCGACGATCCTCTATGGCGAGCGCATACCCGAGCGCGGTGGCGAGACGCACTTCTGCGACATGTACGGCGCCTATGAGCGGCGCGGGACGCGGCGTGGAAGGCGCGCATCGCCAGCCTGCGGGCGGTCCACAACCTGGACTTTTCCAGGAACCGGCGCCACGGCGAGGATCCACTGAGCGAAGCGCAGCGACGGGCACGACCTCCGGTAGACCATCCCGTCGTACGCACTCATCCGGAGAGCGCCCGCAAGTGCCTGTATCTCGGCGATCACGCGGAATACATCGTGGGAATGCCGTACGAGGAAGGACGCGCACTGATCGAGGAATTGAACGCCTTAGCCGTGCATCGGGACCTCACCTACGAGCACCGTTGGGCGCCGGGTCAGCTGATCGTCTGGGACAACCGTTGCGTGATGCACCGGGCGACCAGCTACGACGCGGCGACGCAAGCCCGCGTCGTGCGACGCTGTACGGTGCTCGGCGAAGAACCGGCCTAAGTGTTCTGTACGACGATGTTCGGGAATTTGGAGCTCATGTCGCGCTGCGACTCGGCGACCTTTACCGCGCAGCGGCGCGCGATGCGCCGGTAGATCTCTGCCGACCGGCCGTCGGGGTCGGCGACCACCGTCGGCTTGCCCGAATCGGCCTGCACGCGGATCGCCTCGTCGAGCGGCAGCTGGCCGAGAAGCTCCGTGCCGTACTCCTGGCACATGCGCTCGGCGCCGCCGACGCCGAAGATGTGGCTGCGGTGCCCGCAGCTCGGGCAGACGTGGTAGGACATGTTCTCCACCACGCCGAGGATCGGGATGCCGACCTTCTCGAACATCTTCAGGCCCTTGCGCGCGTCGATGAGCGCGATGTCCTGCGGCGTGGTGACGATCACGGCGCCGGTGACGGGCACCTTCTGCGCGAGCGTAAGCTGGATATCACCGGTGCCGGGCGGAAGGTCGACCACCAGGTAATCGAGGTCGCGCCAGCGCGTGTCCTTGAGCAGCTGCTCGAGCGCCTGCGTCACCATCGGCCCGCGCCAGACCATCGGCGTGTCGATGTCGATGAGAAAGCCGATCGAGATTGCCTGCAGGCCGTGGCCTTCCATCGGCTCGAGGCTCTTGCCATCCCTGGACTCCGGCCGCCCGGCGATGCCGAGCATCATGGGCTGCGAAGGGCCATAGATGTCGGCATCGAGCACGCCCACGGAGGCGCCCTCGGCGGCGAGCGCGAGCGCCAGGTTGACTGCGGTGGTGGACTTGCCGACGCCGCCCTTGCCCGAGGCGACGGCGATGATGTTCTTGATGCCCGGAACGAGCTTCACACCGCGCTGCACCGCATGCGGCACGACCCGCGAGCTCACCGTCACCGACACCGCGCCGGCGCCGGCCTGCTTCAGCGCCTGCATCACCTGCCGGCGGATCGGCTCCTGCTGGCTCTTGCCGGGATAGCCGAGCTCGATGTCGAGCGACACGTCGTCGCCGGCAACCTTGAGATTGCGCACCGAGCGCGTGGCGACGAAGTCCTTCCCGGTGTTAGGGTCGACGAGGCCGCGGAGGACCGACTGAACTTGCGCTTCGCTGAGCGGCATGGCGGGGAAAGCGCTTAAGTGTACCTAATCGCCGCTAGAATTTCTCTTTTTCCGCTCGAAGATGTCTGCGCGCACGCTCTTCGTCACGACGGCGCTGCCCTACGCCAACGCGCCCTTTCACATCGGCCACATCATGGAGTACATCCAGGCCGACATCTGGGTGCGTTTTCAGCGCATGCAGGGGCACGTGGTGCACTTCGTCGGCGCCGACGACGCGCACGGCGCGCCGATCATGCTCGCCGCCGAAAAGGCCGGAAAGAGCCCGGAGGCCTTCGTCGCCGAGATCGCGCGCGGCCGTCGACGCTACCTCGACGGCTTTCACATCTCCTACGACAACTGGCACTCGACGCATTCGCCGGAGAATACCGAGCTCTCGCAGGGCGTGTTTCGCAAGCTGAAGGCCGCGGGGCTCGTCTACAGCAAGCTGGTCGAGCAGTTCTACGATCCGGTGAAGCGCATGTTTCTCGCCGACCGCTACATCAAGGGCGAGTGTCCCAACTGCAGCGCGAAGGACCAGTACGGCGACGCCTGCGAGAACTGCAGCAGCGTCTATTCCGCTACCGAACTGCGTAACCCCTATTCGGTGCTGTCGGGCGCGAAACCGGTGCTGAAATCCTCAGAGCACTTCTTCTTCCGGCTGTCGGACCCGAAGTGCAAGGCGTTCCTCCGGCGTTGGATCGACACGCCCGGGCGCCTGCAGCCGCAAGTGATCAACAAGGCGAAGGAGTGGCTCGAGGGCGAAGGCGACAAGGCGCTTTCCGACTGGGACATCTCGCGCGATCCGCCCTACTTCGGCATCCGCGTGCCCGATATCGCGGAAGAGAAATACCTGTACGTCTGGCTCGACGCGCCGATCGGCTATTTCGCCAGCCTGAAGAACTACTGCGCGCGTAAGGGTCTCGAGTTCGACGCCTTCGTGCGCCCCGGGCGCGCGAGCGAGATGGTGCACTTCATCGGCAAGGACATCATCTATTTCCACACGCTGTTCTGGCCGACGATGCTCGAATTCTCGGGCTACAAGCCGCCGGATCACGTGTATGTCCACGGCTTCATCACGGTGTCGGGCGACAAGATGTCGAAGCGGCGCGGCACGGGCATCAGCCCGCTGCGCTACCTCGAGCTCGGCATGAACCCCGAGTGGCTGCGTTACTACATCGCGGCGAAGCTCAATGCCAATGTCGAGGACTTCGACTTCAACCCGGAGGACTTCATCGCCCGGGTGAACAGCGACCTCGTCGGCAAATACGTGAACATCGCGAGCCGGGCGGCTGGTTTCATCACGAAGCAATTCGGCGGTCGGCTGTATCAATTCTCCGAGAAACTATCGCCGCAGCAGAGCTGGGTGATCGCCGTTGCCTCCGAAGATTTCGTACGAGAAGCGTATAACGCACGAGAGTTCGGCAAAGTTATTCGGGAAGTCATGCGCATCGCCGACATCGCGAACCAGGTGTACGATCAGCACAAACCCTGGGAGCTGGCAAAGGACACTGCGCGGCGCGAAGAACTGCACCGCGTATGTACTGATGCCCTCGACGCATTCTTCGTCCTGACCGTGTATCTTGCGCCAATCATGCCGGCCACCGCGTCGCGAGTGGCGAGAGATCTTTTCGGCCTCGGACGCGAATTGACGTTTGCGGACTGCAGGCTGCGCCCGGAACGCATCAATCCCTTCAAACATCTCATTACGCGTGTCGAAGAGGAACAGCTGGACCGGCTGTTCGACACAGAATCGGTGCCACAAGTCACTGCGCCGCAGCGGCACGCCGAGAAGCAGCAGCACGCGGCGAAGGAGCATGGCATGAACGATGCCATTAGCATCGAGGAGTTCAACAAGCTGGATCTGCGGGTGGCGCGTATCACGCGCGCCGAGCGGGTCGACGGCGCTGACAAGCTTTTAAAGTTGACACTCGACCTCGGCGAGGGAACGCGCACGGTATTCGCCGCGATCAAATCCGCCTATGCGCCCGAGCAGCTCGAGGGCCGGCTCACCGTGGTGGTTGCGAATCTGGAGGCGCGGAAGATGAAATTCGGTGTGTCCGAAGGCATGGTGCTCGCCGCCTCCGGCGAGGGCTCGGGCATATTTCTCGTTTCGCCGGACCCGGGGGCGAGCCCCGGTATGCGCGTGAAATAGAATACGCCGATGGAGAGCTCCGGCCGCACGCTCGTCTGCAGCGTGCTGTTCCTCGACATCGTCGAGTATTCGAAGAAGCCGGTGTCCGAGCAACTGCAGCTAAAGCAGGAATTCAACCGCGTGCTCACGAAGGCGCTCGAGCAGGTGCCGGCGCGCGACCGCATCATCCTCGATACGGGCGACGGTGCCGCGGTGACCTTCATGGGCGACCCGGAAGATGCGCTGTTCGCCTCCATGGCGATGCGCGACGGTGCCGGCGCCCTGGCCGTGCGCCTGGGCGTCAACCTCGGCCCGGTGCGGCTGGTGAAGGACCTGAACGGCCAGCTCAACATCATCGGCGATGGCATCAACGTCGCCCAGCGCGTGATGAGCTTCGCACGGCCGGGACAGCTGCTCGTGTCGCGCTCGTTCTACGAGGTCGTGTCATGCCTGTCGCGCGACTACGCGAGTCTCTTTCACCACGAAGGCGCGCGCACCGACAAGCACGTGCGCGAGCACGACGTTTACTCCGTGGTCGGCGGCACCCCAGCGAGCCGCAAGCTCGCCGATACCAGCACCCAGTCCCTGGACGGCGAGGCGCCGCCGGGCTGGCTCGCGAGGAACGGGCCCCTCGGCCTGCGGCGATCGGCGCTGCTCGCCGCGGGCGTGCTGTTCCTTACGATCCTCGCCGGCGGCGTCGGCGCCCGGGCGCTGCTCGAGCCGGGCGCGCCGCAAGTGAAGCCGACCGCAGCCGTCCC
>JACXTT010001818.1_pt1 | contig 34891 bp, 27 predicted proteins | sample 9270951 | NCBI WGS metagenome assembly JACXTT01 (sample SAMN15532306, study PRJNA645909) | rock metagenome | isolation source: weathered quartz diorite | place: Puerto Rico | collected 2017-06-21 | reverse complement strand
TTGAGCTAGAATTTAAGTCTCTAGATACCTAGCCTCCCCGCGCCAAAGCACACACCCTCGCGACATGGACAGCAGGGACACGCTTGGGAGGCTTTCTTGGAGCGAGAGAACATACAAGAATACTTTACACCCCGGGTCGCAAATTGCCAAAACCAAAATTTCGATGCTTTCTAGTGAAATTTTGATTTCTTGATTCGGAACGCAAATCCTGAGCCTTGCACAATTAACGACGTTGCAGACCTAAACCGCTGCCCCTCATTTTCGTTGCCGCGGCCCGCGTGAGAAAGTACATTGCATTTTCATCGGTTGTAACTTAAAACGAATTAATTCACACTATCGCGCTAGCCGGGCCGTGAATGCGAGCGCCGACTTGAATCTGACTGCCGGCGAGGCAGGAATGCAAAAGTTCGCACCGGCGCAACCCAGGAGGAACGCATGAGCAATATTCATCGTCTCGTGGGACCAAAGCGATTCAAAGGTCTCTTCGTAATTGTCGCACTATCGCTTGCCCTGACGGCCGGCGTCGCCCGGACGCCAACGGCAAAGCCGCGTCAAGAACACCAACCCGCACAGGAGGATGCGGCACTGCTCGAAGGCTACCGCCACGTCGAAGTGGCTTCGGTGTCGGACGCGCTGGAACAGATTGCCGGCCGCAAAATGTATTTGTCGCATCGCATGCGGCCGATCGTTTCCACGCGCTTTGCCGGATTCGCCCTTACGGTTGCTTTGAAAAAGGAAACGAATCACGATCCCGAGGCGCTGAAGGGCATGCTTGCCGCGATCGATCAGGGCGCGCCGAATTCCGTCTATGTGATGGTCGTCGAAGACGGAGCCGACATCGCCGGAATGGGCGGCTTGATGGGAACGGCGATGTTTGCTCGAAATTTCTCCGGAGCCGTCATTGATGGCGGAGTGCGCGATGTTGCTTACTTGCAGAAGATCGGTTTTCCCGTGTACGCGCTGGGGGTCGTGCCTTCCACTTCGATCGGCCACTACCGTTTCGCGGGATCAAATATCCGTGTCGTTTGTGACGGAGTCGAAGTCCATCCCGCGGACATTATCGTTGCCGACCCCGATGGCGTGGTGGTGGTTCCGCGCGCGCTGGCTGCGAAGGTGCTTATGCTCGCACAGGAAATGGATTTTAAGGAGCACTCCATGTACGCGGTAATCGAAAAGCTCAAGTCCATCGAGGAAGCTGTCAAGAAGTTCGGCCGGCTCTAGAGAAGTGAGAGTGAGTGGAGCGGACCATTCCTGGGGGGCGCTGCTCTCGTGCGTGGGCACGAATGACGGAAGCGGTGAACGGCAAACGGTTTCTCGGCCATTGCTGCGGGCAGGGATTTTTTCATTTTTGGATGGCCCTAGAAGATTGAATTTTTGCAATCATGCATTTAGAGGAGGTACAAGAGATGATGCCAGGTCGCAGCACTAGAAGAAGTTTTGCAGCTCGTTTCGCATCTCTTTTTACGGGAGCTGGGATCGCGGGATTGTTCTCCAATTCCGCCGCATCGGCTGAGCGGGCGCAAGGCGGCGTCCAGAAACTGAACTATGAAGGTAAACCCGCCGGCGGGACGGGATTCATCACGCCACTCATCGTTCACAACGGCGTGATTTACATCGCGGGCCAGGGTGCTCATTCCCACGACAAAGGCGAAACGTTTCCGAAAGACATCGAGAATCACACCCGTCACGTGATGGAAAACGTCAAGACACTCGTTGAAGCGGGCGGTGGCACGATGGACAGCATCCTGCAGCTTACCGTCTACCTCGCCAACATCGACTACTACGAGGACATGAACCAGGTTTTTAAGACATATTTTCCGCACGGAGGGCCCGCGCGCACGACCGTTGCCGTCGCGGCGCTTCCTGGCGATTCACTCGTGGAAATCAATTGCACGGCAGCGGTAGTTAACGCCGCAAAGAAGGGAGCGTAATCATGGTCTTCAGCGAAAAATGGGAACGCCGCACGTTTCTGGGTAGTCTTGGCACAATGGCTGGCACTCTGCTCAGTTCGCGAAAGCTGTTCGCTAACCCTGCTGCAACTTCAAAGCCGGCGGGAAAAATCAGCGGGTTTGGCGCGACTGGCAACGTTTACGAAGAATTGGGCGTAACCACGGTGATCAACGGCCAGGGCACGATGACCGTTCTTGGCGGCTCCCTGATGCGCCCCGAGGTCGAGGAAGTTATGGCTCTGGCCTCGCTGCATTTTGTGAGTGTTCCCGAGCTCGAAGTCGCGGCAGGGAAGCGCATCGCGGAAATGCTCAAACTGCCCGAGGGCAACACGGCTCTTGTCACCTCAGGCGCTGCGGCCGCGATGCAGTCAGGATTGGCCGGCATCCTCACGGGAGACAATCCGAAGTTTATCGAGCAGTTGCCGGACCTCACTGGAATGAAATCTGAAGTGATCATCCAGAAATCGCACCGCAATCCCTTCGATCACCAACTCCGTTCAACTGGTGTGAAGCTGGTTGAAGTGGAAACCCGTGAGGACGTGAGAAAAGCCGTCAATCCGAAAACCGCCATGATGCACTTCACGAATTTCGCCAACGCCGCGGGCCAAATTAAAGTGGAGGAGTGGGCGAAGCTCGCCAAGGAACTAAATGTACCGTCCTTCATCGATGCTGCCGCGGATACGCCGCCGGTATCGCATCTTTGGGACTACACCGTTATGGGCTATGACCTTGCAGCATTCAGCGGCGGCAAGGCTATTCGCGGCCCGCAGTGCGCCGGGCTGCTCATCGGCAGGAAGGACCTCGTCGCCTATGCGCTGCTCAACAACAGTCCTCACGAAGACACTCTCGGCCGCAGCCAGAAAGTCGGCAAAGAGGAAATCATCGGGATGGTCAAGGCGCTCGAATCCTATTTGAAGGAAGATCACGAAGCCCTCAACAAGGAATGGCAGCGCCGGCTGGAGTATGTCTCGTCCCAAATCACGAAAGTTCCAGGAGTAACCACTTCTTACAATGTTCCGGACATCGCCAACCACGTTCCGCACATGGACATCAAGTGGGATGCAAAGCGCATTTCGCTGACGCCGCGCGAAGCCGGCAAGGCCTTGCGGGCTGGAAAGCCGTCTATCGTTCTTTCCACTGGCGAGGAAGGCGAAGCGTTGTCCATGAACTCCTTCATGATGCAGCCTGGCGAGGAGAAAATTGTCGCGGAAAATCTCGTCAAGCTCTTCAAATCGCACTCGGCGTGAGCGAATTGACAGCGCGTTTCACTAGAGTTCGAAGGACATCTTTTATTATCCCGCTCAGCTTGCGGGATCGCGCGAATCGGACCAGTCTCCGTGCCTGAAGCCGCCTCAACTCCAGTACGCTGGTTGCTGGTCTTCGGGCTATTCGTCTTGAGCGCGGTCGCCTATGTCGATCGCATCAACATTGCAATCGCCGGCAATTCGATCTCCGCCGAATTCCACCTCACAAACGTTCAGTTGGGATCGCTCACTAGCGCCTTCTTGATCGGCTACGCTCTTTTCCAAACGCTCGGGGGCTGGCTCGCCGATCGCCTAGGACCGCGGCGCGTGCTCGTTGTGGGAGTTTTGTGGTGGGGAATTTTCACCGCGCTGACCACCGCCGTCTCGGCGAAAATCGCGTTCGCCGTTTTTTATCTGGCGGCGATGCGCTTCCTCCTTGGGGCCGGAGAAGCCGTCATGTTCCCCGCCTCCAATCAATTCGTCTCGCGATGGATTCCCACGCAGGAACGCGGAATCGCGAACGGCGTGATATTTGCCGGCGTCGGCGTGGGTGCTGGCGTCACCCCGGGCCTAATCTCTTACATTATGGTGCATTACGGCTGGCGCTGGTCGTTTTGGGCTAGTGCTCTCCTCGGCTTGATTGCTGGAACTGCCTGGTATTTTTTTGCGCGAGACACGCCGGAGCAGCACGTGTACGTTTCCTCTGCAGAACTCAAACACATTCAGGCCGGCCGAACCGTCAAGACTTCCGCCACCTCCAAATCTGGTGACGGCCGAATTCCGTGGGGCACCATTCTCGCAAGCAAAGAAGTGTGGGCCGTGACGCTCGGCTATTTTTCCTTCGGTTATGTTGCCTGGATCTTCTTTGCCTGGTTCTTTATCTACCTTCGCAATGTCCGCGGATTGGATTTGAAAGCCAGCGCTTCCTACACCACACTTCTCTTTCTCACGATGGCCGCGTGCAGTCCGCTTGGCGGTGCGATCAGCGATAAGCTCACCAAGCTGTACGGCAAACGCATCGGCAGGTGCGGCATAGCAGTGTGCGCACTCTCGTTGACCGCAATTTTTCTAGCATTTGGTTCGCAAGTGCACAGCGCGCGCCTCGCCAGTATTGCCCTCGCCGGCGGCGCGGGGGCACTCTACCTATCCCAAAGCTCTTTTTGGTCAGTCACGGCGGACATCGCTTCTGGTTCGTCCGGCTCCGTTTCCGGTTTCATGAACATGGGCAATCAAATTGGCGGAGCCCTAACGGCTTCGCTCACTCCCGCGATTGCGTCGCGCCTGGGCTGGACCGTTCCGTTTTACGTTGCGGCAGGATTGGCCGCCATGGGCGCGGTTGCCTGGCTTTTCGTCAATCCCGATCGCACTCTTTCACCGGTATCGAGTTCGTCTCCGTCGACAGAATGAATGAAGATGACCGGCAGGATCGGTCTCACTGTGCCAGCCGAACCGCGTAGTCATAACCCGTCATTTCCAAATATCCCACACCGCCTGCCGCCTGCCCGTTGCGTTTTCCGTTCAGGAGGATCGCGCCCTCCCAATAATTCGGCATGACTTTCGTGTTGCCCGTCAGTTCCTGAGATTCCAGAGGCGTTTTCACTTCGAGTTCAAAGCCCAGACGCGGAATTGCCAACTTCCACTCGATCGGGTAGACCGCGCCGGTGATGGGGCTCTTCCACGTTTTTCCAAGGGGCGACAAAACAAAATCGCTAGCACGCAGGTGCACCTTCTTGCCCTGTGCATCAACGTATGTCCCTGCGGAGTACGGATCAATCGAACCATCCCTGTGCCGGATGTGAAACAGCATTAGCTCCGTGTTGTCCTCGAGCTGCAGACTGAGCCAATCCCAGCCCGTTTGCCCCGCCGTCAGCTGGTGCGTGAAAAACTCGTGATCCATCCAACTCGTCCCAGTCACTTCGAATTTTTTCTTGCCCAACTCGATGAAGCCGGACGTATGGATGCGCGTGAGAGAAATGTAGTGCGAAGCGCGCCCCGCGCCTGCTGCCTTCTGGCTCACGCGGTCGTCCCCATGGACGACAGGCGGTTTCGCCGAACGCAGGGAAAGGCGTAATTGAAACCGCTCGTCGATTGCCTGCAACTCTTGCGCGCCCCTTTCCCAAGCAATCTGCCAGTTGCCATTCCAGATGCGCCCACGGGTTTCATCAACGCCCGCAATTCCTGGTCCGGATCGGTTTGTTCGTTCGGCGTGGTAAAACTTGCCGCCATCTAAATCGCTCAACGCCAGATGCGCGAGGTAGACATCTCTTACGTCCCAGACCGCTGTTTTTTCGAGGTCGCGGCTTACGGCCTGCCGGAAAAAGGTCAGTTCGAATCCGAAGCGGTGGCCATCGTTCGATTTCAGATTCCCCGTGTAGTACCACCACTCCGTCTGAAATTCCGGGTGATTGAAGTGGTCGCGCGGGAATTCATAGTGGTAATCCGGCAGGGCCGTGCGGTATTGCGCCGCCGCTGGATGGAGAGAAAACACCATGGCGACGAAGCAAGCCAGTCTATTCTTCATGTACAACCTCAATGGGATTCAGCTGCACCGCCACTTGTGCCGGATACAAGCCTGCAAGCAAGGTTGCCACATACACGATGGTGATGGCCGCAAGCAGGATTCCCACCGGCCAGTGAAATCGGATGGTCCAGCCGAACGACTGCTTGTTGATTACAAAAATGAGAACGAGGGACAGCGCAAACCCCAGCAGCAATCCGGCAATATTGGCCAGCAGTCCCAGCAATCCGGCTTCCACCAGGATCAGCTTTCGAATCTGGTTTTTCGCCGCGCCCAGAAAATGCAGTAAGCCCAGCTCGCGGCGCCGGTCGATGACCAGCGCGAGAAGCGCCCCGGCTATCCCCATGACCGCCACGAGAACCGCAACCGCTTCCAGCGCGTAAGTGATGGCGAACGTGCGGTCAAAAATGCGAATCGCTTCTCCGCGAAGATCTCGATTCGAAAACAGCAGCACACGCTGGCCGGCAGCAGTCTTCTCGATTTCGTGCCGAACGGCATCCAGATTTGCTTCGGGAGAGATGTAAATCGCGAGGTTGGACGGGGTCGGGTCCGGCAAATAACGCAATAGGGTCTGCCGGTCCATCAGGATATTACCGCGCTCGCTCGAATAGTCGTAGTACACGTCGGCGATCCGGAAGGATCCTTTCCGTCCGCCGAGCGCCAAAGTAAGAAAATCGCCCCTCTTTACGCCGTGCTTGTTCGCGAACGGCTCGCTCGCCAGCACCACGTTCGAATCGCGCAATTCCCCCAGCACTTCCTCCTTTGAGCGGCCGGAGAAAAAATCGGAATTGTGATGCGAGCGCAGTACATCGACGTCAACGGAAAGCAGTGTAGCAGGCATATTCTCGTAGCTGATTTCGTAGGCTCGCAATCGATCGACAGCCATCACTCCGGGAAGTCTTGCAATTTTCTCCGCCAGTCCCAGCGAAATTGTCGGGTGGCGATCCGCGGCGGCGGACCCCGCGGGCCGAAGGTAGAGATCCGCCGGCAACTGATCGCCCATCCATACGGCCACCGTCTCGCGAAAACTTCCAACCATGATGCCCACTGCCGTCATCATGGCGATGGCCGTGGAGAGCGCGCCAACAAGCACCGAAGTCCGTCGCAGCGACCCCGCAAGGCTTCGCGAAGCCAGCAGCGCTTCTACCCCGAATATTTTGCCAAGCGTTTTCGATGAAATCGTCAAGAGTACATCTACTACGGCGGGAATCGCCAACGCGGAAGCGGCCACTAGCAAAATCGCGGCAAGATAGCCGAAGAGCGGCTTCCCCGCGATCGCATTTCCACGAGAAGCCGCGGCCGCAGCCAGGCTGAGCCCCGCCGCCAGCCACAAGTCTCTGGCCTTTTGGACGCGCACGTCATATTCGCGCCGCCCTTTTCCCATCGCCTCCACGGGAGATACGAGGGAAGCCTCGCGCGCCGGTGAGTAAGCGGACGCAACCGCGACTCCAACGCCGATCCCCAGTGCCAGCAAAACCGATCCGATACTCAACTCGATCGGTCCCGGCCGGCTGCTCACGTAAAGGGATTCGACTGTGGCAGCCATCAACTTCACGGCCCACGTCGCCATGAACCGGCCGAGCGGCAGTGCAATCAATGCACCCGCAATCCCGAAGCAAGCCGCCTCGCCAACGAACGCCGAAAGAATTGCCCCGCGGCTCGCGCCAAGTGCGCGCACGATTCCAATCTCCGCCCTGCGCCGCACCACGGAAACAGAAATCGTGTTGTAAATGAGAAAGGCGCCAACCACCAGCGAAACGTAACTCAAGAGGCGCAAATTCCATCGGAACGCCGCCAGCATGCGGCGATTTTCATTCGTGCCCGTTCCTTGCGGACGCAGCTCCACTCCAGCGGGAAGCACGGAACCCAAACGTTGCTGCCACTCCTCCAGGTTCGCTGTCTTTTGCACCTTCAACAAGATACGGTCGATGCGGCCATAGCGCGTCAACGCGTGTTGTGCCGTTGCAATGTCCATCACAATTGCAGATTCGTTCCCGTTCGAATCGGGATACGCGCCGCGAATCACATACTCTTGGACTAGATCGTTGATTAGCAATTGGAGGTGATCGCCGGCCTTGAATCCAAGGCTTGCGCCCACCCAGATACCGTCGAAGCCTCCAGAACTTTCAAATCCTGCTTCCAGAGTTTTCGGAAATGGAATTTCCGCCGCTGCTTCAGAATCCATTTTGGAAAAGTTGAACCCCTCGGATACCAAGTCGAGCCCGATAAGCGGAAGTGACTTCCTCGTTTCGGCGATGACGGCGTAATCCTCGATGCGAGGCGAGATTCGAATCGAGTACGGGAGGGAAGCCAGCGTGCCCACCAGGTTCTCCGGCACGCCGCCCGGCGTTGCGATCTCCAGGTCATTGTCCCCAGCCAGCGTTTCCATCGAAGAACGAAACGACCCGGTCGCCGCGTCACCCGCGAGATCTATCGCCAGCACGACCGCTACACCCAAAGCTACGGCCAGCACCGTCAACCCCGCGCGCACCGGCTCGCGCAAGAGCGGCCGAGCCATCAATCGGTAGAAAAGCAGTAGCCGCGGCATCTCAGCGCTCGAGGATCTCTTCGATTTTCCCGTCGCGCATTCGCACAACGCGGTCGGCGAGGGAGGCGGCCTCGAGGCTATGCGTTGCCAGGATTGTCGCGGTGTTTTGTTCGCGCGTGAGACGCCGGAGCAATTCGAGAATGACGTTCCCCGTCGTCGTATCCAGATTACCAGTTGGTTCGTCGGCGAGAATCAGGCTTGGCGAGTGGATCAGCGCGCGCGCAATGGCTACGCGCTGCATCTGCCCTCCGGAGAGCTGGTGCGGATAACGATCGCCGAGGCCCTTCAGCTCCACCCACTCGAGGCGCTCTTGGGCAGCCTCGCGCGCACGCTGATCTCCTGCAAGGAGCAGCGGCAGCTCCACGTTCTCAAGAACTGTAAGTGTGTGGAGCAATTGAAACGACTGAAAAATGAAGCCGACCTTTTCGCGCCGCAATCGTGTCAGCGCGGCATCGTTCAAGGACGACGTCGAAATTCCCTCCACCAGCACCTGGCCCGAGGTAGGAAAATCCATGGCCCCGGCAAGATTCAGCAGAGTAGACTTCCCGCAACCGCTTCGTCCCACCAGCGCTGCAAAGGTTCCGCGGTGCGCTTCCAGCGAAAGCCCCTTGAGCGCCTCGACGCGCTGGCCATCGCTCAGGTAATCCTTCGATACGTTTTGCAGCGAAAGTAAGGACATTTTGATTTGCAGGCCGGTAGCGCTTGCTCAGCGTCATTTTAGCAGTTGCCCGGCCCACAAACGCCGCGTCTAAGGACGGGAGGTTGATTCAGCTCGGTGCACTTCGCTCAGGATTTCAACGAGCTGAGCGCCTTCTCAATCACTGACGTCACTTGCGGGGCATCCGGCGTCACTTCCGGTTCGAACCGCGCGATGACGCGCCCGTCCGGGCCAACCAGGAATTTCGTGAAGTTCCACTTGATTTCGCCGCCAGTTTGCGGATGCGCAGCCTTGTCCGTCAGGAATTGATAGAGAGGCGTTGTGTCTTCACCCTTTACAGACACTTTGGCCATCATTGGAAAAGTCACGTTGTACTTCGAGCTGCAGAACGTCTTGATCTCTTGGTTTGTGCCAGGCTCTTGGCCGCCAAAATTATTCGCGGGAATGCCTAAGATTACGAAGCCGCGGCCCTTGTACTTCTCATAAATGGATTCCAGCGCCGTGTATTGCGGCGTGTAACCGCATCGGCTGGCGACATTGACGAGCAGTACGACCTTCCCCTTGTACGCCGCGAGCGGTGCGGGCTGGCCATCAATGGAATTCAATGTGAAGTCGTAAACGGTCTTGCCCTCAGCCATCACGGCGACCGCACCAATCAGCAGGCATAGCAGCAGCTTTCTCACGTTTTCCTCCATCCTTATGTTCTACCTTGTTCCGTGCCCATCGGCAATCTCCTCTGGACGCGCGATTGGCCCGACCCAAGATACCTGCTCGCCTGCTGCATTATTCCCAGGCAGCAGAGATTGGCCGATTGCCGCCATCTCGATTCAAATATGCCCCTCGCGAAACGGCCATTGAGCCTGCCATTGGCCTGTTATAGACTTCGCACGCACAATTCTTCACGGCCCATTCGTCCGGGCTATTGTCGGGGCAGCAGGGGAATATCGTTTAGGCAGGGGCAGCCACGCAGACGCGCTGCGTGTGGCAGTCGCCAAGGAGGCGTTGATGCTTTTTGCATCTTCGGTTGCGGTCACTCACCGGACCCTCGGAACCTTGGATCTTGTCATCATCGGGATCTACTTTGCCCTTGTCTTTGGCATTGGCTATTATTTTTCGAGAAAGGAACGCACCTCCGAGGAATACTTCCTTGCCGGCCGTAACATCGGCTGGTTCGCCATCGGTGCGTCGCTCTTCGTTTCAAACATTTCCACGGAACATTTCATTGGTCTGGCGGGTTCCGGCGCCACGTCGGGCCTGGCCGTAGGCCATTTCGAATGGCTGGCCTGCATGATGCTGCTCTTGCTCGGCTGGGTTTTCGTGCCGTTTTACCTTCGTTCGAACGTTTTCACCATGCCCGAGTTTCTGGAACGCCGTTTTAACCGCAATTGCGCCACTTACCTTGCAACAATTTCGGTGATCGCCTACATCTTTACGAAAATCTCCGTGCATCTCTACGCCGCGGCGATTGTACTGGAGCGTGTGGTGGGATGGAGCCCATTGACTGCGGCCGTCATTCTGGTTGTGGCGACGGGTATCTATACCATCGCGGGCGGATTGGCCGCGGTGATTTACACCGATCTGGTGCAGACCTTGATCCTGCTCGCCGGTGCGATTGCGCTGACCATCATCGGTCTGGACAAAGTCGGTGGTTTTGCCGGGTTGCGTGCCGCGGTGCCTGCTGACTATTTTCACATGATGAAGCCTGCAACGGACGGCGAGTTTCCCTGGACTGGTATTTTCTTTGGCGCCCCGATTCTGGGCATCTGGTACTGGTGTACCGACCAGGTGATTGTGCAGCGGGTCCTTTCCGCGAAGGACGAGGGCCACGCCAAGGCCGGCACGATCTTCGCCGGGTTTCTCAAGATTCTTCCTGTTTTTGTGCTCGTACTGCCGGGCCTGATCGCGGTCGCGCTCTACCCCCAACTCTTCCACGTTGTGGGAGGAAAAGTCACCAACGGCGACATCGCCTATCCCACCATGATCGTGAACCTGCTTCCTCCCGGCCTCGTCGGATTGATGATCGCTGCGCTTCTTGCCGCGCTAATGGGCGCCATGAGCTCGGTATTCAATTCCGCATCGACAATGGTCACGCTAGACTTTTACAAAAAGTTCCGTCCCGCGGCAACGGAGTTGCAGCTGGTCACTTTCGGACGGATGGCCACCGGTGCCATGGTCGTTCTCGGCCTTTTGTGGGTGCCTTTCATCCATCTTCTTAGTGCCCAGCTCTATATCTATCTGCAGAGCGTGCAGGCATACATCAGTCCGCCGATTGCCGTGTGTTTCATTTTCGGAATTCTCTGGCCGCGTCTGAACGGGCAAGGAGCCATCAGCTCGCTGCTGACGGGGTTTATCTTCGGCGCGGTACGCTTCATTTTCGAAGTGCTGGATAAAACCCGGCATTACGACTCCGGCGCCATCCGTTGGCTGGTGGACATGAACTTCTTGCACTATGCCATATTAATGTTCGTCATCTGCGCCGCCGTGCTGGTTGGCGTCAGCATGATGTATCCCGCGCCCGAACGGAAAAAAATAGCCGGACTTACCTTTGCCACCGTGGGCGACAAACTCGACACCACCGATGCAAGCACGCCCCATCTCCAAAGTGAAACGCCAACGGAGCGCTTGTTTAACCTGGGGTTCACGGGGCTGCTGATCGCCACGGTTGTCAGCTTGTGGATCTACTTCCGCTGAGGCGGAGTGCCGGAAATCAATCATGACTACGTCCGCCATTCGAACGCTGAAACCGAACGCCACGGAGAAGGAAGCGATGCGCATCTTCTCCGCGTCCGGCGTTTCGGCGTTCGTCTGGCGCATGCGTAGCGGCCCGCTGCGAAAGATCGCCGCGGCCTACGTGCCGTTCCGCTTTTACCGTGTTCGCTACGAGCTCGGCAGAACCCCCTGCACGCGCTTGTTCGCTCTTGACGCTGTGGATGGCTCGCTCGACCTTTTCGAATTCCCGCGAGTCCCGGACGACCGCGAGATCTTGTCTTCCGATTCTCGCAACCGGCTGACGCCGGCGCTCAACGAAGATCGTGCCGTCGAACTGCTGCGCGAAAAAGTGCTGCGCATGGTCTTTCAGCAAGGCTTTTTCAAACTTCGCGAGCCCCGTCTTGACATCACCCATGAGCACTGCGACATCTATCTGCCGTATTGGCTCGGTTTTTACGGCGGTGGAGAAACGGCGCGATGCCGCGTACTGGATGCCGTTAGGCGCCGCATCGAAGGCGCAAAGGCATCTGCATTTTTCGAACAGTGGCTCGCCGCTTGACGCCGCTCCACAGTGCCCTATCGTATCTGCACGAGTAGGAAACGCGCTTCATCGTTCTTCGTTTTTTCCTCATTTCCGGGAGGGTTGAAAATGACAGGAGTTGTTCGACACATCGGAATTGGCCTGCTCGCTTGTGCTCTCAGCGGGGGGGTGGTGGTTGCTCAAGGCTGGCAGCACATTGGCAAAGTCCAGCGCGTCGAAAAGCTGAAAGACGGTGTCGAGCTGACCGTTGGAGCTGCCAAAGTCCGCATCACGGCCTTCCGCGATGGAGTCTTCCGCGTGCGCCTCGCTCCCACCGGCGCCTTTCCGAAGGACTCCTCTTGGGCGATGATCGAATCACCAGATCCCCCGGCCGTAAAAATAGAAGAAACGCCAAAACAGTTGCGAATCATCACGGGAAATGTGATCTCCACAGTTCAGAAATCACCCTTGCTCATCGATTTCTCTGACGCCGCCGGAAATGTATTGCTCGCGGACGAACGCAGTTTGCCGATGGCGTGGAATGGGTCACGAGTTCACGCCTGGAAAAAGATGCCGCTCGATGACAATTACTTCGGCCTTGGCGATAAAGCCGGCCCCATGAACCGCCGTAATCGCTCCTTCACGAACTGGAACACCGACGAATTCGGCTGGCAGGAGTCCACGGACCCGCTTTACAAAACCATTCCCTTCTTCATCGGGCTGCGGAAAGGCGCGGCTTATGGACTTTTTTTCGACAACGCCTATCGAAGCGTGTTCGATTTTGGCAAGGAGTCGCCGGATTACTTTTCCTTTGGCGCCGAAGGCGGCGAGCTGAACTACTACTTCATTGCCGGTCCGGAGCCCAAGGAAATCATCTCCAGATACACGGCAATGACTGGACGCTCTCCGCTGCCTCCGCTCTGGTCGCTCGGATATCAGCAAAGCCGGTACTCGTACTATCCGGAATCGCGCGCGCGGGAAATCGTCAATACGCTTCGGAAGAAGAAAATTCCCGCGGATGCCATCTACTTCGATATTGATTTTCAGGATGGCAACGCGCCTTTTACGATTAATCGCGAATATTTTCCAACCTTTGAAAAAATGATTGCCGATTTTCGCGCGCAAGGTATGCACACGATTCTGATCACCGACCTGCACATCAAGAGAAATCCCAACCATGGCTATGCGCCTTACGATTCGGGAACGAAGAACGATGTGTTCGTGAAGAATCCTGATGGATCGGTGTATGTCGGCATCGTTTGGCCGGGCGAAAGTGTGTTTCCAGATTTTACTTTGACGCGCGTTCGGGAATGGTGGGGCGGCCTCTATAAAGATTTCGTCGGCATGGGCGCGGCGGGCTTCTGGAATGACATGAATGAACCGGCGCTCTTTCAGCGCGCCGATAAGACCATGCCGCTCGACGTCGTTCATCGCCTGGATGACGGCACGACTCTCGATCATCGCGCCATCCACAACATCTACGGCATGCAAAATGTGCGCGCGACCTACGAGGGATTGCGCAAGCTACAGCCGGAGGAACGGGCGTTCGTGCTCACGCGCGCAGCGTATTCTGGCGCCCAGCGGTATGCCGCCACGTGGACCGGTGACAACAGCAGCTCCTGGAACCATCTCAAGATGAGCACCGCGATGCTCCTGAGCATGGGCATCTCGGGGTATCCGCTCATCGGTGACGACATCGGCGGCTTCGCCGGCTCTCCGCCGGCTGACTTGTTGACGCGCTGGTTCGAGGTGGGTGCGCTAAATCCGGTTTTTCGCGACCACACCGCGAAAGGAACAACCGACCAGGAGCCCTGGGTGCATGGCCCGGAACATGAGGCGATTCGCAGGAAATATATCGAGCTGCGCTACCGCCTTCTGCCTTACATCTATACCATTACGGAAGAATCCACGCAGGCCGGCATTCCGCTCATGCGCCCCATTTTTCTCGAGTACCCGCAAGCGGCGGAATTCTACCGGGACGACCACGATTTTCTTTTTGGCCCCGATCTTTTTGTCTCCCCCGTCGTATCCGAGATGGTTGATGCGCAAGGCGTGGCTCTGCCGCCGGGAGAGTGGTTTGACTACTGGACTTCCGAGAAACACACTGGCAAGGACCAGATCAATCTTCACCCCCGCTTGGATGAAATGCCACTCTATGTCCGCGCCGGAGCTATCGTGCCCATGCAGCCTCTCGTCCAATCCACCTCGGAAAAGCCAAGCGGGCCGCTCCAGTTGCACGCCTACTTGCCCACCTCCACGTCCGGCCCTGACGCTGCGGTCAACGCTTGCCGCGGCGCGCTTTACGAAGATGACGGGCACACATTTGCCTACCAGAAGGGCGAGATCCTGCGAATCAGCTATTCCTGCCAGGTCGCGTCCGGCTCCATCAGTCTCACCAGCAGTATTGAGAAGAATTCGTATCAGCCCTGGTGGAACGCCGCGGAGATCACTTTCATCGGCGTCTCTTCCGTTCCCAAAGAAATTCGCATCGGCGATGAACTTTCTCACGAATGGCGCTATGACCCGCAGTCGCACTCCGTCACTCTCACTGTGCCGGATGCCGTGAAGAATTGGACCGTCCAGCTCACTCCATAAGAGCTGTCTCAGAATCCACCTAGTTCAGTGAAAAAATCGAAAGCGATTGCGCCGGCATACTCAGGTGAATCTCACGCCCGCTCAATTCCGCCTTCGCGTCCCCGAACAATAGCGAAATCCCAGCGATCTTTTCTGCCGGCGTTCCATTCAGCGGAATGCGCAGCTCCCTTGCCTTGTCGGAATTATTGAACGCCACCGCGATCTTCTCCTCCTCCGACTCACGCAAAAAGACATACGACCATCCGTCCGACGCCAGGTGCCACATCATTCTTGCGCGAAGCGCCGCATGCTCGCGTCGAACGCCGAGCAGCGCCTGCACGTAGGAAAAAATCTCCTGTTGGGCGCGTGTTCGCCCGGACTGGACGAACGCATCGTTCGAATCGCCAATCCAGCCCCCTGGGAAATCACGCCGGTTATCCGGATCTCCGCCTCCGGGCATGCCGATCTCGTCTCCATAATAAATTTCTGGCACGCCCCGCAGCGTAATCGACAGTCCAAACGCCAGCTTTTGTTTTGCTGGAGAGCTGCCTTCTTCGCTCGCGAACCTCGGCACGTCATGATTCGCGAAGAACGTGACCAGTCTCTCGGGATGCACATACAAAGCGTCGTGCCGCAGCACATCGGCGATGCGTCCAACCGGCGCATTACACAGCAGCACGTCACGAATCGTAAAGTACATCGGAAAATCAAAAACCGTTGAAAGCCCGCTATCGATGCCGTCGTAGCGCTTCACTCCGCCCGTGAAAAACGAAGTCACGTTCGGATCGGGATGAAACACTTCGCCGACCGTCGTCAAGTACGGATACAGCTTTCGTAGTCCCGCGTGCCATTCGGCCCAGAACTTTCGCTCCACATAAGGAAATGTGTCCACTCGGTAGCCGTCGAGACCTGAGATTTCCGCCCACCAGATGTGGTTCTGCAGCAGATATTGCACAACCGTCGGATTCTCCGTGTTTAAGTCCGGCAGAATCCCGAAAAACCAGCCTTCCGTGAGATTTTTCTTCATCCACGCCGGCGCATGTGGATCCACGAGCGATTCGAACGGATCGTTGCTCGCCTTCGCCCCCGCTGCTTTTCCGTAAAATGTTCCCTTCAGCGGGGAGAATGAATCGAGGTGCTGCTTGAGTGTGCCGTGAAACCAATCGGGCAACGGCGGATTCGAAACCCAAGGATGTTTCGGCCCGACGTGGTTCGGCACCGCATCAAAGAAAATCTTCATGTGTTGCTGGTGCGCCGCAGCGACCAGGTCCTGATAGTCCTTCAGCGTGCCCAGATGCGCATCGATCGCGTACAAATCCACTGCGCCGTACCCGTGATAATCCTGCGTCGCGCCATTCTTCACGATCGGCGTGAGCCACAGGGTCGTCACGCCCAGATCCTTCAGATAGGCCAAGTGGTTCTTTATCCCAAGCAAATCGCCCCCGTGATACGCGCGCGGCTTCGAACGGTCATGCGATCCCGGCGCATCCGCAGGCTCATCATTCGCCGGATCGCCATTCGCAAACCGGTCCGGAATGATCAGGTACATCACGTCGTCCTGCGAGAGCCCCTGAAATTTTCCCAGCGTGGGTGTGCGCGCCGCCAGCGGCAGTTCGAACGAGGTCGTTCCCTTCGGCGCGGTAATTCTGCAAACCGCCGTCCCCGATTTCGTCTCCGACCCGATTTTTAGCCAAACAAGAAGATAATTTCCGCCTGCCAACGATTGTGTGCGCGAAACGCGCAGCGTCGGAAGATTGCAGGAGACTTGCGTCGCTTCCAGATCATGGCCGGAAAGTAGCAGCATTACCTCGGGCGTTAGCCCCACCCACCAGCTCGGCGGCTCGACTTTGGTAACCCCGGGAGCGGGAATACTTGCCTTTTGCTGTTGTCCCGCGTTTGCCGCCGAGCCACCCCAGGCAAACAGCAGAAGAAACGCAAGCAGAGTTGCGCACAGTGGAGAGAACTTGCATGCGGACTTCCAGAAATGCAGGAGTGGTCTTTTCACCCGGAAAGCATAAGAAAAAAAGCTCGCGGAAGCCAGCACACACGGGGCATAAAAAGCGCTGCGTTTCTTTATTTCGCCTTTGCGCCTTCTGCAAAAATCAGTGTTCCGAACGCTTCCGGGACATGGAAATTCGGCGCCGGCGTTCCGGTAGGCTGCCATGCGGAGTAAAACCGCGGTTCGCTCGGCCCTTCCACGCGGTAGAAATTGACTCTCCACGTCGCAGCTGGATCAAATCGCTCAACAAGCGACTTCATCGGCAACGCCAGCTCCGCAATCCATATCTTGCTGGCCTCATTCAATGTCACCCGCCGCCGCAACTCGCTTTTCAAATCGTGTTTTTCGCTCGGTGCAATGTCCAGGTCAATCCACATCCCGTTCGGACTGATTTCGATTTCCTTGTAGCGTCTTCGATCCGATTCATTTGACTGAAGAAAAACCTCAGCGACGTCTCCATCCCACAGCTGATCACGCCTTCCGTTGGGCTCGGCGTCTGCAAAAACTGTGATCACGCGGTACTTCGCCCGGAATCGCAGATAGAGCGTCTCCCGTGTCCACAGCAAACGTACTTCCGTCTCCCGCTCGGGATCAGCATTCTTCCCTTGCCAGTCGGACTGAAATCGCAGGCTGCCAGCCGCCTCCCATGACGATGGTTCCGGAAAACCTTCCGCACCGGTCCTTCCCCGCATTCGCACGGCAACGGCGGTCCGTTGATCCGAAGTGAATTTGTGTTCAGCCATCGTGGGGATTGCACCTGGTACACCGCCTTCCAGAATAGCGATTGCGACGAGATTCACAAGACAAAACAGGACTGCCCGTGAGGATGCAGACTTTTTGCGCACCACCTTTTTCACTCTCCCCCGCGCTTTCTAGTCGTCGTGCTAGCATCAAGCTGAGCGGCTACTGAGAAACTTTTGAAACCTATCGCCCCCGCGGGGCGCAGGAGCACGAGCATGATCGAGCCCGTCAACGCCGAAGAATTCGTAGCCCAGCCCGAAAGGCGCAAACCGGAACAATTTCAATTCGTGAAGTTCCGCATTGAAGACGGCGTCGCAAGGATGACCCTCAATCGCCCCGACCACAATCTCCTCAACGAAGCGATGCTACGCGAAATCGCTGACGGGATCACCACTGCCGGTGAACGCGACGATGTCAAACTGATCGTTCTCGATTCTGCCTGCAAAGTTTTCTGCGGTGGTATCGACATCGGCGAATACACTTCGCAGCGCGTCTTTCAAATGCTCGATGCGTTTCACGGAGCGTTCTCGGGCATGCTGGAGGTTGGCAAGCCCGTCGTTTGTGTCGTGAATGGCCCGGCCATCGGCGGCGGCGCGGAGCTGGCCGCTTTCGGCGATCTCGTCATCGCCACTCCCAAAGCGCGTTTTGCCCAGCCGGAAATCAGCATCGGCGTTTTTCCTCCGCTGGCCTCCACCATTCTGCCGTTTCTTGTCGGACCCAAAATCGCTCTCGAGCTGGTTCTCACCGGAGAGCCGGTGACGGCAGAGCGCGCCCTCGAGCTCGGCATGATCAATCGCCTCGTCCCCGAAGCCCAGCTCGAAAAAACTGTAAGCGACCTCGTGAGCCGCATTAACGGACATTCCGGCCCCGTCCTCACCATGGCGAAAAAAGCCATCCTTGGCGGCATGGGCTTGTCCTTGCGCGAAGGCCTTAAACATTCTATGAACATTTTCCTCAACGAACTCTATCGCCTCGAGGATTCGCAGGAGGGTCTCCGTGCCCTCGTCGAAAAGCGGAAGCCCAACTGGAAAAATCGCTGAATCGTCTCGCGAATTTTTCGAGCACGCATTGACACTCTCTCACACGAAGCATACACTCGAATTTCAATTTGCAGGCATGGGTAGCGGGGAAGGCCGTGCGAATCGGCCGCGGTCCCGCCACTGTAATCGGCTGAGAAGCCGTAAGCCAGGCCACCCTCCCATGCCGCAGAGGCCCGCGCTCTTCGCGAGAAGGAGCGCTGCCGCAAGCCCCTGCGTGTCTCGTGGGGCTTTTTTGTTATGCCTCTGAATTTTCGCTGCCGGGGGATTTCTTGAAAGTAGTTGCACGCCCGCGCTTCCGATCCGCAGTCTGCATCGTGATCGCTGCCCTCCTGTCCACAGCCGCGCCTTTGCGCGCACAAACCGTTTTGCCGGCAGCCACCTCCCCCGCCCCGCTTTTCCTTGAGGTCGTTGATGAAGCCGGCCGCACCGTTCGTATTCCTCAGCCTGTCCGTCGCATCGTTTCCCTCGCGCCTAGTTTGACGGAAACCATCTACGCGCTCGGCCTCCAGGACCGACTCGTCGGCGACACCGACTATTGCGATTACCCTCCCGATGCCCAGAAAAAAACCAAAGTCGGCGGTGCGGTCAGCCCCAGCCTGGAACAGATCGCCGCTTTGCATCCGGACCTCGTTCTCATGACCAAGAGCTTGAACCGCCTTGAGACTGTTCATTCCCTCGACAACCTCGGCATTTCTTCTTATGCCACGGATCCTCACACGGTCGCCGAAATTATTTCTTCTTCCAGAAAACTCGCCGAAGTTCTGGGTTTTCCGGAAGCGGGAGAACGAATTGCCGCTGATATGCAGCGTCGTCTCGCAGGTTTGCACGAACGGATCGGCGCTTTGCCGCCGAAGCGCGTCCTCTTTGCCGTTTGGACCGAGCCGCTCATCTCTATCGGCAAGGACACCTTTATTGCCGACGCCATGCGCCGCGCTGGGGCGGTCTCCATTGTCGATTCCTCCCTGAACTGGCCGCAAGTCAGTCTCGAAGAGGTAGCCCGGCTGCAGCCGGATTTTCTCGTTTTCGCCGCATCTCACTCGGAGACGATCGCGCCTCAGTTCGAATCGCTCGCCGGTCTCCCCGCATGGCAAATTCTCGATGCCATTCGTAATCATCGCTTCGCTGTGATTAGCGATGCCGTGAACCGCCCAGCTCCTCGCATCGTTTCTGCGATCGAGGATCTCGCGCGCCAGCTTCATCCCGAGGCGTTCACCGATAAGCCGGCGGGAAGCAAGGAGATTTTGGAAAAGGAGCATCCGATTACTCCGCCCGGTCTTATTTCGCGCGGATTTTCCATCGCCGATTCGTTCCAATTAGGCACCATCAGCCGCGGAGCTTGCCAATGCGCCCGCTAACTCTCCGCCGCCTCTTTCTTCAATGCTCCATCCTTGTCGTGATCCTGTTCGCAGTCGTCGTCATCGCCCTGAAATTCGGGGCCGTTCCCGTTTCTCTCTATGCGCTGGGACACGATTTGCTCCGCGTCCTTTTCGGACAGAGCAGCCAAATTTCCAGTGACTACGGCTTGATCGTCGTGAATATTCGCCTGCCGCGCATTCTCCTCGCCATCCTCGTCGGCGCGTCTCTCTCCGTCGCGGGCACCAGCTTCCAGGCCCTGCTGCGCAATCCGCTGGCTGATCCCTACGTGCTTGGAGTTTCCAGCGGGGCCGCGCTCGGCGCCATCCTTGCCCTGATTGCCGAACCGTATCTCGCACTCTCTCCAGCGCTCAGCGCTTTACTCACCCCGCTAGGCGCGTTTCTCGGCGCGGCCGCGACCGTCGCCGCGGTCTACGTTCTTGGCCGCCGCGAGGGCCAAATCGATAGCTCCACGCTGCTTCTCGGCGGCGTCATCACCGCCTCTTTCCTCTCCGCCATCATCACTTTCCTCATGAGCACCATCACCTCCGGAAATACCCGCGGCATGGCCTTCTGGCTCATGGGCAATCTCTCCACTTCTTTTCAAAAGAGTGTTTACTGGTTCCTTGGGATTGGCTTTTTCGTCGCTGCTGGCGCGATTTACACCACCTCCAACGATCTGAATTTGCTTCTCGCTGGTGAAAAGGAAGCTATGCATCTCGGAGTGGACGTCCCCCGCGTCCGCCTGGTCGTCTATATTGCCGCATCTTTTCTGACCGGGCTGGCCGTTTCTGTGAGCGGCGCCGTAGGCTACGTCGGCCTCATCGTGCCCCACGTCATGCGTCTCATTTTCGGCTCGGATCATCGAACCTTGTTACCCACTGCCGCGCTTGGCGGGGCCATCGCCGTAGTATTTGCCGATACCCTTGCGCGTACCATTGTTGCGCCAACCGAGCTCGCCGTCGGCGCGGTCACCGCCATCGTTGGCGCGCCGCTCTTCATCTATCTCCTCCGCCGGAGACTTGCATGAGCAGCGGATCAGTTCTCGCGCGCAATGCAAGCGAGGCAACTCGCTCCAGCGCCGATGCCCGCCTCAGCGTCGAACAAGTCAGCTATGCCTATTCCGCGAATCCCTCGCAGGCTCCCCTATTCACGCTGGAGGCAACCAGCTTCCAGGCCAGGCCCGGCGAAGTCGTCGCCATCCTCGGTCCCAACGCCAGCGGCAAATCCACCCTCCTGAAATTGATCGCCGGCGCCCTCGCGCCTCTTTCTGGCCGCATACTCCTCAATGGATTCGTCACCCATTCGCTCACGCCGCGAACCCGCGCGCAGCGCATCGCCGTTGTTCAGCAGGAAAGTCTTTTGCTCTTCCCCTCGCGCGTCTGGGAATTCGTCCTCCAGGGCCGCCATGCTCATGGCCGCTCGCTGCGGTTCGAATCGGATGACGACGTAATCATTGCCAAAAATGCTCTCGCCCAGGTTGGGGCAGCCGATTTGAGCGACCGCTCGATGGACCAAATCTCTGGTGGAGAAAAGCAGCGCGTGATTCTCGCGCGTGCTTTGGCTCAGCAGCCGCTGCTTCTCCTGCTTGATGAGCCGACTCTTCACCTGGACATCGCCGCGCAAGTGGATCTTCTGCATACCTTGCGCAGGCTCGCCGCTGAAAATCGCTACACCGTGGTCGTCGTGACCCACGAGTTGAATCTCGCAGCCGAATACACCGATCAGGTCGTCTTGATGCAGCGCGGCCGCTGCTTGCGCGTCGGTCCGCCTTCCAGCATTTACCAGCGTGAATTACTCGAACAGGTTTTTCAGACGCCCCTCACCGTGGAGCTTGGCCCTTCCGGCCGGCCGCGCGTGACGGTTTTATCGGATAGGCAGTAGCAGTTTCATCGTCAACCTCAGCCCCGCGGCCCTGCGCCGCGGACCACACTCACCGCAGACTTCGTGCTCGGGAAGACGGTTTGGTGCTTGCAATGCACGCACCAAAAAAAGCCGTCGCCGCCGCGCGACTGTAAGGCGGAGTCGGTCGCTTAGCGAACGCAGTCAAAGAGCTCGATTCGCGATCGCACTTGCAAAGTCAGCGAGCGAACCACTGTGGCGCTTTCACCCTATTTTTTCGCGGGCGGCGCCGCGGGAAGGCCGCTCGTCAGTTCCCTGTAGCCCCGGGCCTCAGCCCGGCCGGCCCACTCGGAACGCGTACTACCGCCAAGCCAGGAGACCGGCGAACTCTGCAGCCTTTGCGACCTTCATCCATCGCACAGGACAACCTTCAAGCTCCCGCGCGAGAGGGAGTGGAGGACACCATGAAAACTCTTCTTAAATACTCTGCAGTTTCGTTGTTGCTCTCCTCTATCTGCTTTTCCTTGTACGCAGAATCATCTGCTCCCGAAGCGCATCTTTCCGGTCGGATCACCGATGCCTCCAGCTATACCGTCGCGGGCGCCAAGATCACCGCTCAACTCGAAAACGCCATGGCGCCGGCTGCTTCGACTTCATCCGCCGCGGACGGCACATACTTCCTCGTGCTGCCCCCTGGCCGCTACTGGATCCGCTTCGAACGAACCGCATTTGTCCCTCGCGAGATTTCGCTTTCGCTCGCCGATACGGACGCCCGAACCCTCGACGTCAAACTCGAGATCGCGCAAGCCTCGGAAAACGTTGTCGTCACCGCCAACGCCCAGCCCCTCGAGCTCAGCCAGACGCCCGCTGCCGTCGACGTCGTCACGCAGGACGAAATCCACCGGCGCCAGCTAGTCTCGCTCGCAGACGCGTTGCAAACCCTTCCCGGTGCCACCATTGCTCGCACCGGCCGCGAAGGCGGTCTCACCACCGTTTTCCTTGACGGGGGCAATTCTAACTTCACCAAATTCTTTATCGACGGCACGCCCCTCAACGAACCCGGCGGCTTCCTCAATCTTTCGAATCAAACGCTCGATAACATTGACAAGATCGAAGTCGTTCATGGCGCCGAAAGCGCTCTCTATGGCACCGACGCTGTTTCCGGTGTCGTTCAGCTCTTCAGCCATCGCGGTGCCAGGCGCATCCCCGAAGTCAATCTCTTCGCCGATGGCGGCGAGTTTTCCTCCGGCCACGGCGGCGCGCAAGTCGCCGGCCTTCTCGGCGCGTTCGATTACTCTCTTGCTGGCTCCTACTTCCAAACCGGTGGCCAAGGAAGCAACGACGCTTTCCTGAATCGCAGCTTCGCCGGCAATTTCGGTTACCGCTTTACCGACGCTAATCATCTGCGCCTCACCGTGCGCAGCAACTCCAGCTTTGCCGGAATTCCCGGCCCGATTCTCCTCCGGCCCCCTAGCCTCTCCCAATTCGAACGACTCAAGCTTCTCCTCATCCACCTAAGCTGGGACTTCCGCACCGGCTCGCATTGGACCCATCGCATCAGCGGCCACGAAAACCGTACGCTCGACACCAACGGCAATCCACCGTTCTTCACTTCCATCGACCAATTCAATCGTGCCGGTCTCCAGGAGCAATCGACGTACACCTTTCGAACCAGCGCCGTTGCCGCCGGCTACGAATATGAAGTCGAGAACGGCTACCCGAGCCTCATCACCGGGTTTCATGCCCGTCGCAACAATCAAGCGGGTTTTCTCGACGCCCGCTGGCTTCCCATTCCGCGCCTGACGCTCAGCGCCGGGGCGCGCGCCGAGGCCAACACTACGTTCGGCACTCGCGTCGTCCCTCGCGCTGGTGTCGTCTACGCCCTCCGCTATGGCAAAGACTTTTGGGGCGACACACGCGCGCGCTTTTCCTACGGCCAAGGTTTCAAGGAGCCTGCGCTCGAGCAGTCTTTTGGCAGCGATCCCTGCTTCCCCGGCAATTCCACCCTTCGCCCCGAGCGTAGCCAGACCTACGACGCCGGCATCGACCAATTCCTCGCCGCCGACCGCCTGCGTCTCTCCGCCACTTACTTCAACAATCGTTTCCGCGACATCGTTAGCTTCACCTTTGATTCTGCCACTACACCTACATGCCCTTTCGGCACCGGCACATCCTTCAACACCGATCTCGCTCGCGCCCGCGGCGTCAATCTTTCCGGCGAATTCCGCCTGCGCCGCTGGCTCAGCGTCAACGGCAATTATTCTCATGACGACTCGCGCGTCCTGAAATCACCCAACGCCTTCGATCCCGTCCAGCTTCCTGGCAATCATCTCCTTCGCCGGCCGGTCAACTCCGGAAGCCTCATTGTCAACACCAGCTATCGCCGCTGGAATTTGAATCTCTCCAGCAACTTTACCGGCATCCGCACCGACAGCGATTTTCTCGGTCTCGGCATCACGCACAACCCCGGCTATGCGCGTTTCGATCTCGCCACCAGCTACCTCATCGCCCGCGGCGTCTCCTTCACTGGCCGCGTGACCAACCTCTTCGACAAGCAATATCAGGACGCCGTCGGCTTCCCGGCGCTCGGCCGCGATTTCCGTCTCGGCTTCAGCTACCGTTTCGCCGGTAGGGACTAGCTTTGTCGACATACTTCAACTGATCGCTGAACACTGCAAATGACAACCCCTGAACCCATCCTCTTCTGCTGGAGCGGCGGCAAAGACAGCGCCATGGCGCTGCACGCCCTGCTCCAACAGAAGCAATTCCGAGTCGCTGGCCTTCTCACCACCGTCACCGAAGGCTACGACCGCATCGCCATGCACGGCGTCCGCCGCGAACTTCTTCAGCGACAAGCAGAATCGCTTCGCTTGCCGTTGCATGAAGTCTCCATCCCTCCGCAATGCGTCAATCCCATCTACGAAGCCCGCATGGAACAAGCCCTCCGCATGCATCACGACCAGAGCGTTCGAAAAGTCGCTTTCGGCGACATCTTCCTCGAAGACCTCCGCGCCTACCGCGAAAAAAACCTTGCCCGCATCGGCATGACCGCCCTTTTCCCTCTCTGGAAACGCGACACCCGCGAACTGATCGGCTACTTTCATGAGCAGCAGTTCCGTGCCATCGCCGCTTGCGTCGATTCGAAAGTTCTCGATCCCGGGTTCGCTGGCCGCGAACTGGACGAATCCTTCTTCCGCGATCTCCCGCCGCACGCTGACCCCTGCGGCGAAAACGGCGAGTTCCACACCTTCGTCTTCGCCGGCCCGATTTTTCATTCTCCCATTCCTGTTCGAACGGGAGACATCGTGAACCGCGATGGCTTTGTCTTTTGCGACCTATTACCCCAACTAGAGGAAGCAACAAAATGAACACCCAAATATCTCAAAAAGAAAATCTGCTCTACCGCACCCTGCTCGCTCTCGCCCTGATTGTTCTAGCCGCTGCCTTGCGCATCGCCCCGCATCCTTGGAACTTCACTCCCGTTGGCGCGATGGCGCTCTTCGCCGGTGCGATGCTCCGCGACCGCCGTCTCGCGTTCCTATTCCCGTTGCTTGCTCTCTTCGCCGGCGACCTTTTCGTCGGTTTCCACAAACTGATGTTCGTCGTTTACGCCAGCTTCCTCGTCAACGTCGCCATCGGACTCTGGCTTCGCGATCGCCGCACCATCGCGCGCATCAGCCTCGCCACGCTCCTTGGCGCCATCCAGTTTTTCCTCGTCACCAACTTTGCCGTCTGGCAATTCCTCAGCGGCTTCCCGCACACCGCCTCCGGCCTCTTTGCTTGCTACATCGCCGGCGTCCCGTTTTTCTGGAACACCCTCGCTGGCGACGCCTTCTACTCTGCGCTGCTCTTCGGAGGTTACGCCCTCGCCGAACGTTTCATTCCTTCGCTGCGACCGTTTGACCGGCGAGCCTCCCCGAATCGCTGACGGACCGCCCACCTCTCCGCGCGCCTGGTGCTATAATCTTCGTTCCCTTATGCCGAAATCCACTCCAGAGGCAGCCTCCCTCGCCCCAGAAGTGCTCGCCAAATACGAGCCGGTCATCGGCCTGGAAGTCCACGTCCAGCTTCTGACCCGCACGAAAATCTTCTGCGGCTGCTCCACGCGCTTCGGCGATCCGCCCAACACCAACGTCTGCCCCGTGTGTCTCGGCCTCCCCGGCACTCTCCCTGTCCTCAACAAGCGTGCCGTGGAGATGGCCATGCGCGCATCCCTGGCCCTGAACTGCGCCGTCCATGACCACTCGCGCTTCGCCCGCAAAAACTATTTCTATCCCGACCTGCCCAAGGGCTACCAAATCTCCCAATACGAATTGCCGCTCGCCACGAACGGCCATCTCGAGATCGATGTCGCCGGCCAGCCTGCGCAGGCAGGCGCAAAAAAGCGCATCGGCATTACCCGCCTCCATCTCGAGGAAGACGCCGCGAAAAATCTCCACGAAGGCTTCTCCCAATCCGCCACCAAGGCCTACATTGACTACAACCGCTGCGGCACCCCGCTCAGCGAAATCGTTTCCGAGCCGGACATGCGCACGCCCGACGAGGCCTACGCCTACCTCACCACGCTCCGCCAGATCCTTCTCTATACCGGCGTGAGCGATTGCAACATGGAAGAAGGCTCGCTCCGCTGCGACGCCAACGTCAGCGTCCGCCTCCGCGGCGCCGACGAATTCGGCACCAAAGTCGAAGTAAAGAATCTCAACTCGTTCCGCTATCTCCAAAAAGCCCTCGAATACGAAATCGAACGGCACATCACCGTCCTCGAATCCGGCGGTCGCATCTCGCAGGAAACCCGTCTCTGGAATCAAGCCGAAGGCCATACTGTCTCCATGCGTTCGAAAGAGAAAGCCCACGACTACCGCTACTTCCCGGAGCCGGATCTTCTGCCAGTGCACATCAGCTCCGCCTGGCGCGAAGAAGTCCGCCGCACACTCCCCGAATTGCCTGAAGCCAAGCGTGCCCGCTTCGTCTCCGCTTACGGCATCACGCCCTACGACGCCGAAGTGCTCACCGATACGCAGAACCTAGCTAATTACTTTGAGACGTCAGCCAAGTTAGCTGGAGATGCAAAGAAAGTAGCCAACATCATTGCTAATTGGGTCCTTGCTAAGGTCAAGGAAAAGAGCATTACCCTCGAAAAGTGGGCAGAACTTGTGCCGCCGGATCAGATCGCGCGAATTGTGGCTCTTCAGTCCGCAGAATTTCCTACTGGCGGAATAACTATTTCAACTTCAACCGCAAGGGAAGTGCTAGGTAAGATGGCAGAGACCGGCCGCACCGCAGACGACATCGTCGCTGCCGAAGGCCTCGCGCAACTCAATGATACTTCTGCCATCGAGCAAGCTGCCCGCGAAGTCATCGCAAAAAATCCCGACAACGTCGCCAAGTTCAAATCCGGCAACGAAGGTGTCTTCAAATTTTTCGTGGGCCTGGTCATGAAAGCCACCCGCGGCCAAGCCAACCCCCAGGCCGTCAACGACATCCTGCGCAAACTGCTCTCCTAATTCTTCATTGCATTATTTTGTGCTTGCCTGGCCACGCGCCCTTGTGGCGCCGGCTTGCCCTGAGTCCTTTCGAAGGGCCGGGGCTCTCCCGTAGGGACGGCCTTCCTAGGCCATCCGCTCTCAATTTTTGGTAAGCTTCCAATGCCGAACGCGAGGGAAACTCCATGCTAAAGCCCGGCGCCAAAGCCCCCAGCTTCCGTCTCAAATCCGACAACGACACGCTTGTCTCCTTGGCTGATTTCCAGGGCCACCGCGTCCTCCTCTTCTTCTACCCCAAAGCCAACACTTCCGGTTGAACCATCGAAGCGTCCGAGTTTCGCGACGCAAAGATGCAATTCGACAAGCATGGTGTGGCCATCCTCGGCATGAGCGCTGATCCCGTCAAAGCGCAGGCCGCCTTTAAGGCCAAGTACCAGCTTAATTTTCCGCTGCTCTCCGATCCCACTCACAAGACCATCGCGAAATTCGGCGCCTGGCAGAAAAAACAATTCATGGGCCGCGCCTTCATGGGCATCGTCCGCAGCTCCTTTCTCATCGGCAAGACGGGAAAAATCGAAGAAGTCTGGCCCCTCGTCAGAGCCAAAGGCCACCCCGCCGCCGTTCTCCAGCGCATCTCGCAAATATGAACCGCTGATTCAGCGCTGTTGGAACAATTCCAGTTCGCTTACTCGCGCCCGACATTCGTCAGTCCTTCCAGCAGAACGATGTCCGAATCGCCCTCGGCGACCGCGGCCAGAATCGAGCGCCCGTCTGACGACCAGGACACGCGACGGGCGATGAACGTCGCGCGTTCGCCGAAATCGGTAATCTGATGCCATTCGCCGGTCGTCGTCGAGAGCGCCCAGACGTTGGTAGTAAATCCGTCGGTCAGTGCTTGCGCCAGCCATTTTCCGTCGGGCGACAGGGCGGGATTGACGATCTGCCAGATCGGCACGCGCGAGGCTGGAATACGCGCGAGCACGCGAAACGGCGCGTCTTCTGGAGTAGCGGCCCGGATTTCGAATTCCGGCGTGCCGTCGACGAGCGGCCGCTCGAAGAGATAGTACAGAGTGGTGCCATGTAACCCGATTACGCTGCGCAACTGCTCGCTCCTCACCGTGACGGCCGGCCCTCCATCAACCGGCACTTTTTTCAGCACGACATTCTTGGCTCCGGGGCCGCTCCACGTCGAGTAATACACGCAACGGCCGTTCGGCGACCAGGCAGGGCCGAGACCCGGATTCGCGACATTGCGCAGGTTACTGCCATCCGAATCCACGAGCCACACTCCAAACGTCAACCCCTGGTTGCCGCGCGAGGAGACGAAAGTGATGGTGTGGCCATCAGGCGACCATAACGGCACGCCCATGGCCACGTTCGGATCGTGCTCCTGAGTAATCTGGCGCAGCGCACCGCTCTTGGTGTTCACCACCCACACGTTTGCGTGACCGCCGCTGTCCGATAGAAACGCTACCTCGTTGTCGTCGGGGCTGGCCGTGGGGGTGAGGACCTGCCCGGTCTGTCGCGTCACACGAGCGCCGCGGCGCACGTTCTCGGCGGGCAGACCGTCAACTGGGAACTTCCAGATGTCGGTCTCCAGCCTCATGCGGCTGACCGCTATTGCGCCACTCTTGGAGATGTCCGGATTCATGTACGATGCCTCCCCAGATGTGACCCGCCGGACGCTTCCATCACGCAATGTCACCTGCCACAGGCTTAGCGTTGGCAAATAGGGGATCGTGCCGCTGCGGCTTGAGCTGTAAACGATGCCCGTGCTGTCGGGCAGCCATGCAAAACCGCCCATCATGTTGTTGTCACGCGTTAACTTGCGCGGTTCCCCTCCGGTTGCGGGCGCCACGAAAATGTCGAACCTGATGCTGTCGCCCCGCTGAAAAGCAATCCATTTGCCGTCCGGCGACCAGCGGGGATACAAGTAGTATGTGGAGGGCGCGAACTCGGCCACCACGTCGAACTTGGAACCATCGGTTGGTGCGGTCACCAACTGGATGCCCTCCTTGGCCAGCCGGAAAAGCGCAAGCCTCCCGTCCGCCTGGCTGACGTCGGCACAACCCACGCTGGTCACGACCCGACGTGCCACGCCGCCAAGCGCCGGGATCTCCCAGATACTCCCCTGGATGGTTCCTGATACCGCCGGCGAAAAATACAGGATCGAGCCCGAGTCGGGCGACCAGCGAGGGCACTCGTGATCCACTGTATCCCGCGTGATTTGCAGCGGTGCGCCTCCAGCAATGAGCTGCACGAAGACCTGCCGTTTGCCGCCCGCCCCGGCGGTGAACGCCACCGACCTGCCGTCTGGTGAAATGGCCGGAGACTCCTCGAGGCCGGGAAGGTCCGTGAGACGTATGACGCGAGAATCCGGCGGCGATGGCCTCACCCCCGGCCTTCCAAACCTGTCGCGCGCCGCCCAGAGGAGGACGAGGGCTGTCGCAATCCCGAGTGACACCGCCGGGAGTGCCAGGCGGGACCGGTGTCGCGGCGTCGAGGCTGGAACCGCTTCGGCAGGTGTGGCCATCGTGTCTTCGATCTCGATCCGCGCGTCTGCGATGTCGTGAAGTCGCCGCCTGGCATCCTTCTGGAGGCAACGCGTCAGCAAACGCCGGATGCTGACAGGCGTATCGGCCGGCAGCAACTTCCAGTCTGGTTCGGCGCCGACAACGGCGACGATGGTGTCCGTGACCGTCTCGCGTCCGAAAGCTGAAGAGCCCGTTAACATGTCGAAGAGCACGCACCCGAAGGCCCAGATGTCGGTGCGTTTATCGACAGGCTGACCTCGTGCCTGCTCCGGGCTCATGTACGCGGGGGTGCCGAGAACCGCACCCACGATCGTCGCCCCCGCCGTCATGGTCGCGGACTTCGACAGATCCTGACCGGACCCTTCGGCTGCGAAGGCTTTTGCGAGGCCGAAGTCGAGCACTTTGACCATCCCATCGGGCGTGATCTTGATGTTGGAAGGTTTGAGATCGCGATGGATGATCGCGGCCCTGTGGGCGGCGTCGAGCGCGTCGGCGATCTGTTGCGCGAAGGCCAAAGCCTCCGAGAGTGGCAAAGGGCCCCGGCGCACGCGATCGTGCAAAGTGTCACCCTCGACCAACTCCAGCACCAGGGCCGGCACGTTTCCGGCGTCTTCGAAACCGTAGATTGCCCCGATGTGCGCATGATTGAGCGATGCGAGCATTCGTGCTTCGCGTTTGAAGCGCTCCACGCGATCGGCGTCCGCTGTGAACAGAGGTGGCAGGAGCTTCAACGCGACCTCGCGCCCAAGCTTGGTGTCGCGGGCGCGATACACCTCCCCCATACCGCCAGCGCCTAGCGGTGCGACGATCTCATACGGCCCGAGTTTTGTTCCAGAGGTTAGCGACATCCGTGCGCGCAATTATAGCCCCCAGAATGCAGCCTTCACATTGAAGTTTAGCGGTCTGCGCGCACGTTTCGCGTATTCTCGGCGGGGGGATGCGCAAGACGTGAGCGGCCTCTTCCGTATTTCCCTATGCTAGGCGAATCTGACACTCTGTTTACCCTGAGCCTCGAAGGGCTATCCCTCAGCGTCCAAACCACTTACAAGTAATCCTTGATTAACTGTACCAATATGCTATAATCCTTTTTGCAATCGCCACGAATCCTCCGCCTGCCCGCTGCAGCCCTGGCGTAAGTCCTTTAGCGGCAATACTTATGGATTCCCTCGCAAGTGTTGCAAACAAAAGACTTAGGGCAAAGCTAAATCCTTTAGCTGCAACACTTACAAAAAACAGGGGGGTGGGGGGTCCCGCCTCGCTTCAGCTGAAAGTCAAAAAGGGGCAGCTACTATCGTGTCCCTGCGCGGGCGCGAGCCAGAGAAGTTGCGATGCGATTCCGCCCGTGCCAAACTGGCCCGAAGGGAGCTTGGTCTTGGCGCCCGCGATAGTTTTTTCGCGCAAGCGAACCTGTATGATTGGGAGCCCACAGCAGAATGCCCCCCTACAACTACAAGGAAAGAATCAGAGATCACTATGACTGTGTAAGTCCTTATTACTACTCCTTGTGGGGAGAGCATTTGCATCATGGCTACTGGATTCGCGGCGACGAGACCAAGGAACAGGCCCAAGTTCAGCTCATCGAGCATCTCGCGCAGGCAGCGGGAATCGCGCCGGGCCGCAGGATTCTTGATGTTGGTTGCGGTTTTGGAGCCAGCAGTATTTATCTGGCCAGGAATTACAACGCGGAAGCAACCGGAATCACGATTTCTCCGGTTCAGGTGGAAATGGCCAATAGAGCGGCGTCCACGGAGAATGTGAAGGCAAAATTCCTCCTGATGGACGCCCAGGCGATGAACATCGATCAATCATTCGACGTTGTCTGGTCGGTCGAATCGATCTCCCACTATCAAAACAGGGAAAGCTTTTTCGCTTCCGCCGCAAGATTATTGAAGCCTGGCGGAACGCTCGCCCTCATCGATTGGTTCAAGAAGGAAAATCTCAAGCAAGCCGAGTACGAAAAGTTTATCCACCCGATTGAAAAAGGCATGCTCGTCGAATTGCAGACCATGCAGGAGTACGAGACGGTCCTTGCATCAAACCGTTTGCAAATCATGCAAAGCCAAATCCTGAACAAAAATTGCGCCAAGACCTGGGATCTCTGCCTGGACATTATCAAGAACAAATCGTTTTGGGGGCTCGCCGCGAAAATGGGCCCTGCATTTGTCGATCATCTCCGAGCCTTCCGAGCCATGAGAGCCGGTTTCGCCTCCGGCAATTTCGTTTACGGCCTCCTCGTCGCCCAAAAATCCTAAGAGCGGCGAACCGATAGGGCAGCTCGGCGGCAGTCGACAGCAGATTCTGAGGTCGCCTCGAGTTCTAGGGCGCGGGGACGGCGACTCGGTTCCCCGGAACCATCTGCGCCTGGTATGAGAAAACCTCGCGGCTGCGCGGATCCACAAACACTTTCACCCAGTGCACGTTGTTGTCATCGCTGGACGGGTCAGCACTAAACACGTTGTCGCCGAAGGTTTCGACGCGCGTGAAGTTCTCAAGCCGCCGGCCCTTCGCATCCAGGAACGGCTTGTCGACCCGGAAGTAGTGCGAGTCGCCGTGCACATAAGCCACGGGCCTCTCAAACGCGATTACTTCCGCTCGCAGGGCGAGCAGGAACTGCTGATAGCCGTCCGGAGCGGGGCCGGGGGCAGCGGGGTCGCTGGCCGGAAGATTGTCCGTCTCGACGAGTGTTTTCGGATCACGCACCGGGCCACGCGTGGCGTCTGTGCCGTCGAAGCCTGGATCGGCCTGCGTAATCAACATAATCGCAGCCGAGTGGCGTTCCTTAGCCTTGGCAAATGTCTCATGCAACCAGGCGATGTCGGCCGCGTTGCGCGCAGCAAACTCCGCCGGGTCAGGAGCCGTGTCACAGAGGTTGTTGCACGAGCCCTGGATGTTGATCGTTGCGTAGGTCACGCCGCCCAACGTCCAGCGGCGATTCTCGACACAGGGCACCGGACCGCTTACACCGAGACACAGCGGAGTCGTCTGTACTTCCTGGTGGATCCGACGCTGCCCGAGCGAAAACGAATCGCTGAAGAACACCGCGCGCTCGTGGTCGAGGCGTTCGAGCGAGTTGAAGCTACCGTTCTTGGCACGGTCGCAGTCCGTCCAATCGTTGTCGCCGGGCGTGAACATTGCCGGCGCCCTCAACGAGTTGAGATAGGCAAGGCCCTGGAGGTACAAGGCGTCGGCGCAGGTCGTAGGCGTCGTTGAGCCGGAGATTCCGTTGCCCGCTTTGAGGTCGCCGTCGTGCGCGGTGAACGCCAGGTCCTGCGAGTTCATGTCGGCAATCAGGTTTGGTACACCGGTCTGTGCTTGGACATCCGAATAGGGCAGATCGCCCCAGAGCCCGATCGCATACCTCCCCCGGTCCTGATCGTCGTCCCGGTCGTCGTCACCTCGACCTGGGAATCCTCCGGCGGCCGCCAGGGCGGTCGTGGCTGCCGAGGCAACCAGCACGGCGACGGTCATCCAGAATTTTTTCCGCGTTACCCGCCAACCCCTTTCACTTCTATCATCCAATCGCGCATTTTTTGTAAACTCCATGATGTCTCCCCCTCCAGTGATCCACGCCGGGACACAACGCGGCCTAGTCGCAGCGCGCGACAATCTAGCCTAACCCGTGCGAATCCGTTTTACAGGAATGTGAAAGGACCGTTTAAATCCGGTCGCCCTCGTAAGGCATCTATATATAGACCAAATTTGCAATACAGACTAAGCTGCATCGCAGTGAGGCGACCGGCCTGCCCCGACCGGTCACTGGGCACTCTTGCCTTCCTTGCCTCCCGCATTCGAGGAGCGCATAATCTCCTCTCAGCACGGCAGGAGGTGCTGACATGGCCAAGACCAAACAATTTACAATCGCTGTCGATCACCAGCCCGGAGCAGTCGCCCGCATCGCGAAAACGCTGGGGGACGCCAAGGTGAATATTCTGTGTCTCTTGGGAACGTCTCAGGGCACGGCCGGCACGGTCCAACTCATCGTTGAAGATGCCCGGCGCGCCAGGAAGGCGCTCGACGCTGCCCGGATCGCGTACCAGGAAACTTCGGCGGAACAATACGAGTTGCCGAACAAAGCCGGTTCCCTGGCTCAGTCCTTGAACCAGCTCGCAGCGAAAGGCGTCAACATGAATTCGGTCTGCGCCATGGCTGCGAAAGGCGGCAAGAAAGCGGTGGTAGTTTACACCGTGGAAGCTGCCGCAAAAGCAGCCACGGCCACCGCGTAGCTGCATTTCGCCGGCGAAAGCAACGGGACGCAGCGAGGCGAGGAATCGTTTCGACTGTGCAGGAAAGAGTTTATTCTTCGCTGCCCACTACTCGGACCACTTTCTCCTCAGTGGTCGTGGGACATCGCGGCCATGTCGTGGTTAGGTTTTGCTTTGCGGCGGAGCGCGGTCATCGCTTTGTCGTCCGCAGGAACAAAGTAGCCGACGGCGATGCCCATCGCTCCGTCGCGTAATAATTTTCCAGTCGGGTTGTCGTACGCGGCGGAAATTTTCAAAACATCGTTCGCCGCAAATTTATAACCGCCCTCCTGGAGAAAAAGTTTCACGGGCACCGATTCGAGACGGCCCTCAGCGTTCACCGTGGCATCCAGCGTCGCAACAGTTTCTTTGCGCGATGCATTTTGCAGCACGACTTGCCGGCCGTAGTCGTGCAAATGTCCGCCGACGCCGAGTAGCAGGCCGTCATATTTCACTGTGACGGTCCCGATTTTCGTGCTTTTTCCAGCGGGCAGGTCGTAGCTTGAATCTCCGCACGACTTCACATCCATCCACGCGGGATAGACGTTTCGGATCATCTTCCCCACGCTCCCGGCACTCGCGTCAGTAAACGGAATCTGCACTTCGAGATACACCTTGTGGTAAGAAGTTGCGGTGGGGTTATACACCATCGTCTCGATTCGAATCCTGTCGCCTTTTTGCACGCGATAACCGAAGCCGGGCACTTCGGCCCAATCGGTCATTTCGCTGCCCGCGCCGAAAATATGTTCTTCCTTATTGGGGCAGAGAAAATCGGCGCGGTTCTCGTTCCAGAATGCAGTGTGATGCAGCACGGTTCCGGGAACAGCGTTGCCGTTCGAATCGACGAGCCTGGGATGATAGGCAAGAAGCCAACCTTCGAACGGCGCTGCCCAAATCAGATCCGGCGGCTGCGGCATTTTCATGTGATCGGTGTTCGC
>JACXTT010001817.1_pt1 | contig 34902 bp, 33 predicted proteins | sample 9270951 | NCBI WGS metagenome assembly JACXTT01 (sample SAMN15532306, study PRJNA645909) | rock metagenome | isolation source: weathered quartz diorite | place: Puerto Rico | collected 2017-06-21 | reverse complement strand
TTATTCTTATTGGCGGGTAGCTTTTCAAATTTGCCTTTAGATGGATTCTTTAAAATATATTCCTGCACGGCCAGCCAGTTGAAGACCGTCATCATAAATTCTATGCCTTTGTTTATGGTAGTAGCCTGCCAGTCCCGATCATCGGCAATGTAATTTAAGGCCTCTGTAAGGTGTATGTGACGTACTTCGCTTATTTTGAAATGATCATACCCCGAAGCGCACAAACCTTCGTATATCCAATCTACGCAACCCTGATAGGATGTTATAGATTCAGGCTCCAGTTTCTTTGCGCGCCTGCTATCCATAAATGCCGTGAACGCATCCGGGATGCTGGTTAGTTTGCGCTTATCCTCTTCGCTTAACTCTTCGTGCTTAGCTAACTTTTCCTCAATTACTTGTATCTCTTTTACAACTTCTGCCTTTTCCTGTTGGATAGCCTGCAGCTTTGCTAAGTCCTTTTCAAACGGATTGTAGTTAAGTTTGGTAAGCCGGTATTTCCATAACTCCAGCTGCTCAGCTGCATGTAGTTCCCTTGCTTCGCCTTTCAGCCGGTTATCGATATCGTAAATCTTTATCCGGATCCGTTTGCGTGGTGCGTATTTATCCCATAGCAACCAGGGTACATCATGGTTCCATTCTATAAAATACTTTTTCTGATCGGTGCGGTTTATCTCTGGTTCTGATGGTGGGCGCATACGTCTTACAGCATAATCAATTGTGTCCCTTTTGTGTCCCTGTTCTGGCTTTTCATTAAAAAACCCGTCAAATATAGCGTTTTGACGGGTTAGTGCGGAAGAAGGGACTCGAACCCCCACGCCTCGCGGCGCCAGATCCTAAGTCTGGTGCGGCTACCAATTACGCCACTTCCGCAGTTAGGATTTTTAAGAGTCGGCAAAGATAATTATTTATACGGATTTCAGAGATTATTTTTCGGATTTTACCGATTTAGGCTCGCAATCAACTGTTTAAAATATTCGGGTGCTTGCAGCAATCGGCTTCCGTACCAGGAAAAGAGTTCGCCATCCACCAATTGAATATTGGCATTTGGTACCAAAGCTTGAAATTCTGTGATGTGCCTGTCGGTAAAAGGATAAGGTTCTGATGAAAGAAACACCAGGTCCGGATTAGCATCTACTATTTGTGCCGGAAATACTTCAGGATATCGTTCCATCGCAAAAGCGTTTTTCAAGCCGCACCTTTTGAGCATATCATCAATAAATGTCCCCTTCCCTGCAACGATGTAAGGTTTGCGCCATATCAGGTAGGCTACCTTTAAAGAAGATGATTTGATTTTCAGGTTATCAAAAGAAGTAGTTATTGTCGAGGCTAACTGAGTTGCCTCCTCTTCTTTGCCTACCAGCTGCCCCACCCTTTGGATCATATCAACAGCATCATCCAGATTAGAAATATCGCTCATCCACACCGGGAAGGTTTTCGCCAGCTCTTCTATCTGATCTTTTTCGTTTTCTTCTTTATTGCCAATGATCAGATCAGGATTTAACTTTTTTATCTGGTTTATATTCAGTTTTTTAGTTCCACCTACTTTGAGTCTTCGTTTAACTTTCTCAACGGGATGGGTACAGAATTTGGTAATGCCGATAATTTCCTCATCAAGCCCAAGATCAAATAATAATTCAGTTTGAGAAGGCACAATAGAAATGATCCTTTTGGGGGGCGACGGTACATCAACCATGTGGTTCATTTGATCTTTATAAATGGCCATTAGATATTCAAATATGTTCGACCGGTATGAAACATTTCTACTTTACAGCAATATTATCCATTATAAATCTGGTATACCCCGGTTACAGTCCGATTTTGTGCCGAGCCAACCAATATAGTGGCAATTTTACGGTCGATCATCAACTGCTCAGCCTGGTGTATATATTCTTCCGGCGCTACAATAATCGGGTTGGTCGTCATCATATCATCGATATGTAATTGTTTCGTATCCGGATTTCTTACCAATGCCCTTCGCAGGTCGCCGTCTGTTACAATACCTTCTACCTTGTCAGCCGTACCGACTATCACCATCCCTAGCTTACCTTCCGACATGCAAAGCAGCATTTCAGTAAATGACGCACCCTTATCGATAAACGGCAGGCTATCCTTCCGCATCAAGTCTTTAATCTTTACTAGCAGTTTTCGCCCTAAGCTGCCACCTGGATGAAAACGTGCAAAATCTTCATGCTGAAATTGCCGAGCCTCCATTAACGCAATGGCTAAAGCGTCACCCATTACCAAAGTAACGGTGGTTGATGAAGTCGGGGCCAATTCCAGTGGACAAGCCTCACGGGTAATGCATACATTCAGGTGATAATCGCTGTTTTTTGCGATAGTTGAATTTGGGTTGCCCGTAATGCTGATGATCTTGTTATTGTTCCATTTCAGAAAAGGAATGATCTTTAGCACCTCATCCGTTTCGCCTGAATAAGAAATCAATATAACCAGGTCGTCATGCTCCACCATCCCCAAATCTCCATGAAAGGCCTCGCCCGGATGCAGGAAAAAGCTCGGGGTACCTGTGCTCGCAAGTGTTGCTGCTATCTTCCGTCCTATTAGCCCTGATTTGCCTACGCCGGCAACAATCAGTTTACCTTTTGATTCCAGTATAGCGTTAACGGCTGCGGTAAAGTCATCACCAATGGAATTGGCAACTTCTTTTAACGACTCGATTTCGATATCAAATACCCTCTTGGCTGTAATTTTCAAGTTGTACGTTTTATATTGTGCGTATTACGTCTTTGGTTCACTAACGTACAACGTAAAACGTCACACGTAAAACCTCTTAATTATCAAATCAACGGCTTTATCACTTCTTCCAATTGGTGTAACTTCACCATATTCGGACCGTCGCTCAGGGCGTTATCCGGATCTGGATGTGTTTCCATAAAATAACCATCGGCGCCAAATGCCTTGGCAGCTAATGCCATCATCGGAACAAAAGTGCGGTCGCCGCCAGTTTTGCCTCCAGCGCCACCGGGGCGCTGAACAGAATGTGTACAATCCATACAAACAGGATGACCGAATTTCTTCATATCATAAATATTCCTGAAATCAACAGCCAGGTTATTATAGCCGTACATATTGCCGCGCTCAGTGAGGATTACCTGTTCATTTCCGGCTTCTATTACTTTTTGTGCAGGGTAAAACATATCCTGCCCTGAAAGGAACTGCGCCTTTTTTACATTGACAACTTTACCCGTTTTTGCCGCGGCAACCAACAAGTCGGTCTGGCGGCATAAGAATGCCGGTATTTGCAATATGTCGACCACTTCCGAGGCTCTGACGGCATGGAATGGCTCGTGGATATCAGTGGTAACCGGCAAGTTGAAACGCTCCTTTACATTTTGCAGCATTTCCATGCCTTTTTCGATACCCGGCCCTCGGTACGAATGGATCGAGGTGCGGTTTGCTTTATCAAATGAAGATTTAAAGATTACAGTAACCGGGTACTTCTGCCCTATTTCGGCAACTTTTTCGGCAACAGTATAAAGCAGGTCCTGGTTTTCCATAACACAGGGGCCTAATATAAAGAACGGCTTCTGCCGTATCTGGCTGTATAAACTCATGCACAAAGATGCAATTTTTTGGTAATACGTTAAACGTATTACGTGGTACGTGTCATATAACAGGCGACGTGTCACGTAAAACGTATAACTTTGCCTCCATGATCAATTACTTCGATTTCTACGGAATACCTGAATCTTTTCACCCTAACGTCGCGGCTTTAAAAAAGAAATTTTATGAGCTGAGTAAGCAATATCACCCCGATTTTTATGCTACTGATACCGATGAAAAGCAACAGGAAATTCTGGAACTATCCACCATCAACAATAAAGCGTGGCAAACACTGAGTGACCCTGCCAAACGGCTTGAATATATTTTACGTCAGCATGAGCTATTAGTTGATGGTGCAAAACCTGCCTTGCCTGGCGATTTTCTGATGGAAATGATGGACATCAATGAGCGCCTGATGGAAATAGATGACGCCGATCAGTGGGCCGAGATCAATAATGAGGTAATGGCGGTAGACGATGACATTAAACAGAAACTACACTCATTAACAAATGGTTACCATGAATTGGATGATACGGCTAAAGAAAGCCGGCTGAACAATATTTTAGATATTTACTACAGACAAAAATATTTGTTGCGTATTAAAGAGAGTTTGAATACATTTGCAGCCCGGTTTTGAAGGAACTAATCCATAGTTCAGACCCAAAGAGGCCCAGATGGCGGAATCGGTAGACGCGTTGGTCTCAAACACCAATGGCCGCAAGGCCGTGCCGGTTCGACCCCGGCTCTGGGTACAAAGCCTCGATACGATGGTATCGGGGCTTTATTATTGAAATGGGGTTCGAGTCCCTTCTTCCGCACACCCCCTTTCTCACCAATCTTTAATTAATTCGTCTCGCTATCCGGCTTTTTCAAGAACTTCTCAATTGTCTTTTGTAGTACCGGCAGATCGAAAGGTTTGGAAACTACGCCATTCCAGCCGTGATAATCCCGCTCAAGTTCCGCTTTGGAATAGCCCGAAATCATGATCACAGGAACATCGAACGTTGCCGGATTGCTTTTTAACTGCTGGCAAATCTTATCGCCGTTTTCTTCCGGCAGCTGATAATCCAATAGGATCAGGTCAGGATGATACTGGCTGAACGCCTTGAATATATTATCGACCCGTGGTAATGTAAATACAGCATAGCCCTCAAGCTCAAAATAGGTCTTGATCAGTTCAAGCAGATCTTTGTCGTCGTCGATAATAAGTAAACGTTTTTGCATGTCATTATTTACAACGTGGGCTGCGTCTGATTGTTTTTGGGAAAGAACTTATCGATCTTGCTAAAAATATTTTGCAAATTCATAGCTGCAAAATGAAATGTGCCACGTTTAGAAATATTAAAATTAAAGAACTTAAAACAACCCCAATATTATAAGAGTTGTTTGCTTCAAGTCAATAAACTATGCCATTTTTATCTCACATTTCTGTCCCGCCTTTACAGAATGGCAGTTATCTGCAATATATTTCAAGCTTCAATAAAGGGTTGCAACTCAGTCTGAAAAGCAATGTAACGTTTTTCGTGGGCGAAAACGGATCGGGAAAGTCAACTTTGCTGGAAGGAATTGCCGAGCAGTGTGGGTTTAGCCTGAGAGGCGGCAACAGGAATCATAACTTAAATACAGGCTATCGGTTTGAAGGATACGAATCAGAACTGACGCAATATGTGCATTTGAGTTGGACACCGCGGAGAATTAACGATGGTTTTTTCATGAGAGCAGAAAGCTTTTTCAATTTTGCATCTTATATTGATGAACTGGCTTTGGATGATCGTCGCATCCTGCAAGCCTACGGAGGGAAATCCCTTCATCAGCAATCGCACGGTGAATCGTTTCTTTCGTTATTTAATAATCAGTTTGAATCTGGTATTTATATTCTTGATGAGCCTGAAGCAGCACTTTCTCCCGCAAGAATGTTAGCTTTCATGTCGGTTATAAATGAGCTTGAGAACAATGGCAGGGCGCAATTTCTGATCGCGACTCATTCGCCAATGCTTATTTGTTATCCGGGAGCTACTATTTATCAGTTCGATGAAAATGGCGTCCGTGAAACAAACTATGATGATACGGAGCATTATAATCTTACCAAATCGTTCCTCGAAAATCCGAAGTTATATCTTCGGCATTTGATGAATCAATAAATTTATTTTAGCGCTGGATTCATTAACCCAACTCAACTTCTCTATGATCTTCGAGGAATTCGGCTATCTGTATCTGCTCTTTAGCGGAAAGATGGCCGTGGTACTCCCATGTTTGATTATCCGAAGAAAAAGAAAAGTAACCGCCCGGTGAATCATTCTCCTCAAACCATACGGAATAAATCATGGAACTATCTATTCCATAATCCTTGAGGTTATCGTATTTACCGATGAGTTTTATGCAATTTATATTGCCGTTCGGCATTCGTAGTTGTAGCGATAGAAGGTTATTCATATTAGTGGCTGTAAATGTTATAGCAGAAATTAAAATATTTTAAAAAGTAAGCCAAAACCATGCCAATTGTTATCTTGCGGCGTTATTCTTAGCTATATGAAACGTTATCTCCTATTGATTTTTTTAGCCTTCTTTTTATACTTGCCTGACACAAAAGCACAAAATATTTACGAGTTAAACAGCGGCTGGAAATGCGCGGCTGTTGACAGCATTAAGTCTGATGGTTATAAAATTTCGTCAGCTGGTTTCAATCTGAATAATTGGATGCCAGCCACTGTTCCGGGGACAGTTTTGACAACTTTACTGAACAATAAGAAAGTTTCTGATCCCTTCTTTGGGATGAATAATGAGCAAATTCCAGACATTTATAAAACGGGTCGCGATTATTATACCTATTGGTTTGTAAAGGACTTTAAGCAACAAGCTGGAACAGACGAGCAGGTTTATCTTGACTTTAGAGGGATAAATTATAGCTGCGATATTTATCTGAACGGAAAAAAACTCAACAAAGCACCCCAGGTGGGGATGTTTCTCCGATACAGTTACAATATTACTTCATACTTGAATAAAAACAGCAGCAACAGATTAGCGGTGTTAGTGCATCCTCCTGATGTACCGGGTAATCCGAACGGCGGGCAAGGCGGTGACGGTACTATCGCCCGGAATGTCGGCCTGCAATACACCGCCGGATGGGACTGGATACAACCCATGCGCGACAGAAATACGGGCATCTGGGATAAAGTTATAATTCATAAAACTGGCAAAATTCGGATCACAGACACACATGTGGTTACTTTGGTTCCGGGTGTGCGCCAGATTGACGGCCCTCAGCAACCTGCAACAATTCAAGTATCGGCCGAACTGAGAAACCCTACTGCAAGCGTTGTATCCGGTGTTTTGCAATATGATATCGACGGTAAAACAATATCAAAAAATGTGTCTCTGAAAGCGAATAGCTCACAAGAGGTAAACCTTAATGACCTTGTCTTGCAAAACCCTAAACTGTGGTGGCCAAACGGCTACGGTCCACAGAATTTATACGATCTGCATACCCGCTTTTTGCTCAACGGTAAAGTGTCCGATCAGGAGAACATTAAGGTCGGCATTCGTCAGTTACTGACCGAATGGAATACGCAGACCAAAAGCAGGCAGGTTTCAGTAAATGGTCAAAAGATATTTATCAAAGGCGGAAACTGGATCATTTCAGACGCCATGCTTCGTTTCTCGGATATGCGTTATGATGCCGAGGTTCGTTTTCACCGTGATATGAACCTGAACCTCATACGTGTTTGGGGTGGCGCCATGATAGAGCGTCCGGAGTTTTATGATGCCTGCGATAAGTACGGTCTCCTTGTTTTTCAGGATATGTGGGGATCAGGTGACTGTAATGGCCGCTGGGAGGATCCTATGAAGCTGGACGACCAATGGACAAGAAGAAAATACCCTGATGATCATTCGTTGTTTTTACGCTCAATAGAAGATCAGGTGAAAATGGTGCGTAATCATGCATCGCTAGCAATCTGGTGTGGAGGTAACGAGATCACCCCTCCCGAAGATATTTTAACCGCACTTCGTGATACCATTATGCCCAAACTGGACAATACACGCTGGTTTGTAGACTATTCGAACTCCGATGCTATGTCTTATAATACACTGCTGGGCAATGGTGACGGTCCTTATGGCATCCAGCCATTATCAGTTTTCTGGCAGCATCAAACCTATCCGTTTAACTCCGAGGTGGGTTCAATTGGCGTAAGCGATATTGAATCATTGCGAAAATTTATACCGAAAGATCATTTAGATAATATTCCGGTTTATGATGAATCTACCCATAAAACCAAAACCGACGAAGTATGGGATTATCATAAATACATTGGTTATGATACAAGTATTAACAAATACGGTGAGGCTAAAAATGCTGAAGATTTTTCTTTTAAGGCGCAATTGGTAAATTATGACCAGTATCGTGGTTTGATGGAAGGGTTTAGCGCTCACATGTGGGAATGGTACACCGGCACAATAATCTGGAAGACACAAAACCCATGGACTGCAATGCGGGGACAGATGTATGATTATTATCTTGATCCGAACGCATGCTTGTATGGCTTGCATAATGGCGGCGAACCACTACACATCATGTACAACCCGGTTAACGGTGTAGTAATGGCGGTCAACAATACTTTCAAGGCTCGCAGCGGTATGATGTTGGTCATTAAGGCTTATGACATGGATGGAAAGGAAACCACCCTTACCCAGGTATTTGCCGATATCGGTCCGACACTCGCTAAGAAATACATCTCGATCAAAGGAGAAGTTGAACAATTAGCTGCGGATAAAGGCATATTCCTTGATCTTGAATTCCAGGATACTGATAAAAAGCCGATTACTCAAAACATCTACTGGATATCGGATAGCAAAGGAAATTATTCCGGTCTGCAGAAGATGAAAAAGAGTAATTTAGTGGTAAACGCGAAATATCTGAAGCCTGGCAAAGTTGAAGTGACCCTAACCAATGACAAGCAGAATGTTCCGGCATTTTTCAACAGGGTCTCGATTACGGATAGTAATACTAAAGCCAGACTTCTGCCTATATTTTACAGTGATAACTATATCACCGTTTTACCAGGCGAGCAAAAGAAGATTATTATCGATTGCGATCAATTCAAAAATGATAAACACATGCAAGTCTCTATCAACGGCTGGAATACGCCTTTGAAATTTGTCGATATTAATAACTGATTAGTTGGTTGTAGTAGTTGAGGTAGTTGTCATTAATCGTTAAAGAAGCAAACCAATATAACAAATTCACCGATCCTTAACAGGGATAACCAGTTTTAAGCCTGACCAAATTTCGTCTACAGCACAAACTTTAATATCCACAAGACCAATTTGTAAGGCAAAGTTCCGAATAATATCTTCTGTAACATCAGCGGGTACTTTGGACGATTTTTTTGGCCATGATATCCAGATGGAGCCTTTGGATTTGACGCGATTTTTTAATTGCGGCAGTACGGATTTATATTCTTCCTGACTTTTAGTAAAAAAGTGGATCAAATCGATTTTTGCATCCCTGTCATTATCGAAATATAAATTGGCGGGGAGGTCGGTAAAAAGGCACAAATAATATTCAGGCGCGTTGATCAGGTCAATATGGAAATCGCCTTTTATCCCTAGCTTTTTGGCTAATGGAGTACCTGAGTAACCTTCCGGCTTATTTTGCCCAGCATCAATTAATGGGTTCATGTACTCTGATCTGATTTAAATGGTGTTGCAAATGTTCTAAATAATCGTTTGCCAACCATTCTACGGTATGGAGTTTGACTCCTGTTTTCCCGCTGTCACATTTAGCCTGCATTCTTCCTTCGGGATAATTATCCAACACATGTATAATCTGAAGATTCAAGATTTTCCATAATTGAAGCACCTCGTCTTCCGTCATTTCCTGGTAATGCTGCGCTTTTACCCAATCATCCTGTTCGTAAACTAACTTGAAGTTTTCCTCATAGGTGCATCTTATAAAGCGCTGCAGGTTAATCATTGCGCTATCACACAAATGCCCCATGATCTCTTTTTTTGACCATTTGCCGGGTGCCGATCTGGTGATCCAGTCGATCGGGCGGTTGTCGGGATTATTAAGAGATTTGATGAACTGATATATGGCAGTCAATATATTTTTGGATACCTGTTTCATTTGAGCGATATCTGTCATTAAATATAGCAATGAAATCTTAATTTTTTTTACAAAAAACTACTACCTTCAACACCTGAATAAACTCTATGGCCCTTAACTATATCTGGATATTCTTTTTTCTGATCGCATTTATTCTTGCCCTTGTGAAATTGATCTTCCTGGGCGATACCGAAGCCTTTAAATCAATTGTTGATAGCTTATTCAGCTCTTCACAAACAGCGGTAATGGATATCGCGCTGCCCTTGATTGGGGCGATGACTTTCTGGCTAGGCATCATGAAAATTGGAGAAAAGGCCGGTGCTATCAACTTTCTTTCCCGTATCGTAGGACCGTTTTTCCGCCGGATATTTCCTGAGATTCCAAAAGACCATCCTGCGCTGGGAAATATTCTGATGAGCTTTTCAGCAAACTTACTTGGCCTATTAAATGCAGCAACTCCCCTTGGTTTAAAGGCGATGGATAGCATGCAGGAGATAAATGAAGACAAGGAAACCGCAAGCAATGCTCAGATCATGTTCCTGGTGCTGCTTACATCGGGCATGCAGCTATTACCTGTGGCCATTATTGCTCAACGCGCTATACTTCATGCCAAAGACCCGACTGATGTCTTTATTCCCTGTATCATAGCCACTTATGTGTCAGCTGTAATTGGCATGATAGCGGTAGCCATTAAACAAAGAATCAATTTATTTGACAAGGTGATCATCGGCTGGCTTGGCGGTGTAAGTTTATTTATCACAGCGATGGTCTGGTTCTTCACAACGCATCTTACTAGAGAACAGATCAGCACCTTCTCAAAAATTACCAGCAACCTACTGCTCTTTGCCATTCCCGTTGTTTTCATTTTAGGCGGAATGCTAAAAAAGATCAACGTTTTTGAAGCATTTATTGATGGTGCAAAAGGTGGTTTTGATACCTGTATCAAGATTATTCCCTATCTGGTAGCTATGCTGGTAGGAATCGCCGTTTTCCGTAGCTGCGGTGCATTAGGTTACATGAACGATGGTTTAAGATGGGCTGTGAATGGATTGGGGCTGGATACCCGTTTTGTAGATGCTATGCCTGTTGCTTATATGAAACCATTAAGTGGTTCGGGATCGCGGGCTATGATGATTACCACTATGCAAACCTTTGGCCCTGACAGTTTTGCCGGGCGTTTGGGCTGTGTTTTTAATGGATCTGCCGATACTACTTTCTACATCGTTGCGCTATATTTTGGCTCCGTTGGCATCAAAAAATTCCGTTATTCTATACCTTTTGGTTTAATTGCCGATCTGGCCGGGATTATCGCCGCGATCTTCGTTTCCTATCTGTTTTTCGGATAATTTACTATATTGTATGCGATCCATTAATTTAAAGTTTACCATCTCGCCTTGTTTTTGTATTTTCAAACAGATTTCATGCGTTTAAAATACTGCAACTAACCTTGATATTTCGGTTTCGTATAAAGCAGAAAGGCGATTACAAGTTTGAAGCACAGATCGTTGTTATTAGTTTTACTAATGTCCAAAAGCTACGTTCACAATCAGGCAACCAAAAAGAAATTTGCGTATAAGCTGATCATATTCCTGATCATACTTTCTGTTTTTTTTTCTGGGGTCATTATAGGGTTTGCCCTTAACGGTAACACCAAACGACTGGTTAATAACCCTCCAAAAAATGAGGACGTTTATACCATCGCTAAGCAATTTGTGAAACAGAATGTAAAAACCTCAAATATTGTTTTTCCTGAAACAGGATATCAATTTAACCAGAAAACGGATTCTACGTATATAATTAAATCTTACCTGGAATCAAAAGATCAAAGCGGCCAGAAGACGGTGACCTCATTTGTAATTACTTTACAGTTTTTTGGCGGCGATGCGCTGAATAGAAACAGATGGAAGATGGTCAGTCTTATTAAAGACTGACATAAAAAAAGCACCCCGGAATTAACGGGGTGCTTCAATCACTCTAAAACAATCACCTCTAAACTAGAAGTCTCTTTTAATAACTATATATAATGGATAATTATTGACTAAATAATTTAATTAGTCAAATATAATGAATTAACCGGCTGTTAATTTAAGGTTAATAGCTTTTTGACCCCGAGGTGACAGTAGATCAGTGTTTTAAGCCCTTAATGAAAATATCGATCAGCATCAGGCGTTTATGATGGATTTCTTCCAAATGCTCTTTCTTTGGGAAGCTGTTCTTTTTATTGTAAGCGGCCGATCCTACTCTGACACCGTGTAGCGCATCCAGTAATAATCCTACAATTTCCCGCGGATTTTCGACAGGTTTTATCTTACCGCGTTCTGCTTCAGCTACGATAGAATCGCCTAAAAGACTCATTTCCGCCTGGCGGATATCGTCAACTATTTCCCATATAGCATCAGGCATATTTTGCTCGTTGAGTCTAATATAATCGAAGAAGTTATAGTTATTAAGAATGAAATTATGATGAGTGTCTATTTGGAACACAAAAGCCTCTTTCAAATCATTGATCTGGCTAATATTATCTTGCAATGTCTTCAGGTAATCACTGGCAAGTTTGCGTGTTACGGCAATGTATAGCTGGCTTTTGTCAGGAAAATAATAATAAAGTAAGGCTTTGGATAGAGACAATGAACCGGCAATCTCATTCATTGTGGTTTTAGAGTAGCCATAATGCAAAAATTGTTCATAAGCTGCCTCTAGTATTTTTTCTCTCTTTATGTCCTGTTGTTCGCTTATTACACCCATTAAATATTAAATGTTAGATAGACAAATTTTGACTTTTCAAACAAATCTATCAAAAATTCCAACATTACAATGTCATTTTCACACAATGAACTTATCATTACAATTTCAGATAACCAAATCCAGTTTTTCTGGGAGAGGTAAAAACACAAAAAGCCGCCTTTTGTAGAGGCAGCTTTTTGTTAAATTAATTATCTCTTGAATTAAGCCATTTGGCCCACTTCAATTTCTTTTGGCTCTTCAACAATTTCTTTTTTCTTAAAGAGCGCCGATTTAATACGAACCCTAATGATATACATACATGGTACCAGTATCAGCGTAATAACAGTTGCAAAGCCTAACCCGAATATCATTGTCCACGACAATGGGCCCCAGAACGCAACGTTATCACCACCAAAGTAGATATGTGGTTTAAATGAGGTAAACAACCCAGCAAAGTCAATATTAAAGCCCACAGCCAACGGGATCAATCCAAGCATAGCAGCGGTAGCTGTCAGTAATACCGGCGTCATACGGGTTCGCGCTGCCTCTACAACTGCATCATGCAGACTAGCCCCCTGCTCTATCAGCATATCGGTAAACTCAACCAGTAAGATACCATTCCGTACTACCACGCCGGCTAATGCCACAATGCCGATACCCGTCATTACTATGGAGATAGTCATTTTGAATATTGCCACTCCCAGGAACACGCCGATAATACTGAAGAATATTTCTGTCAGAATGATGAAGGTCTTCCCTATCGAGTTAAACTGCGTCATCAATATGATCAGGATTATACCGAAAGATATCATCAAAGCAGTACCCAAAAATGTTGCTGCTTCTATTTGGTCTTCCTGGCCACCACCCATGTGGATGCTTACCCCATCAGGTACCCTGAAATTCTTGATAGCCTGAGCTATGGCAGCGTTCACTTCGGTAGCGTTGGCTGATTTCAAAACATTCGAGCCTAAAGTGATCACACGTCTTGATTGTTTGTGTTTAATATTGGCATACGTATTGGTATACCTGATATCAGTAAACGCCGAAATAGGTACCTGGCGAATTGCGCCGCCCGTAGCCAGATCACGATAGGTGATCTTCAGATTCTTCAAAGCGTCGATATTTTCCCGCTGATCTTTCTGAGCCCGAACATCGATCTCATAGTTATCCTCTTTGGTGTTTCTGAAATCAGATGCTTTGAAACCATAAATAGAAGTAAATAAAGCCTGGTTGATCTGCGCTGTGGTGATACCTTCGCGATTTGCCCGCTCTCGGTCTACATCAAAGACGATCTCAGGTTTATCGGCTTGCACATCAGGTATCAATTGCTCGATGCCGGCTATGTTCTGTTGCTCAATAAATTTTTTCAACCTGTCACTGGTTCTCACCAATGTATCCAGGTTATCACCAATCATTTCTATACTGATATCCTTTTGTACCGGCGGACCTGCATTTTCCTGAGCTACTGAGATTTTCACTCCGGGCATACCCTGCACAGACCGGCGTATGTTTTCCATTACTTTTTTGGTGTCCTTACCATTACGTTTACCGAATTCAACAAACGCCACGGTAATTTTGCCTTTATTATAATAGGTACCCTGATCCTCATCAGTAGGATCGGTCACGCCAACCGAAACGTTGGATATAATAGATGATACAATGTCCTTATCTGGTTCTACCACGGCAGCAACCTTTTTCTCCAATTTGGCAACTACCTCGTTTGTATAAGCCTGGTCGGTCCCGATCGGCATAGTCACATATACATAAGTGAAGTTAGGGTCACCTGCCGGGAAGAATTCTACCTTAGGACTACGCACAATCGTAAATCCTATAGTAAAAATGAAAAGCACAATAACGCCCATTAATATTTGCCATGGCCTTTGTACTGCCCATTCCAGGCGTTTTGCATACCAGTTTTGGAACTTAGGCCACGCATTCTTTTGGAACCGGTCAATCCATCTCATCAGGAAGAAATGGTTCAACAAATATAATACCGCTGCAAACACTACGAAATTTCCAACTCCACGGTTCATTAGGTACCCTAAAATAGCGGCTCCACCTAAGAATAATAATGCGCGTTTTACTTTTCTGTCGAATTTCGGATGATCGTGTTCACCGTCATGGTGCGGTTTCATAAAGTCAACCGCAAAAACGGGGTTCATGATATAAGCTACCACTAACGATGCCAGTAAAGTGATGATGAGCGTAATTGGCAGAAAGAACATAAAGTGACCGATTAAGCTATTCCAGAATGCCAGCGGAACGAACGGTGCCAAAGTGGTCATTGTACCTGAAAATACAGGAAGAAACACCTCGCCCGCAGCTATTTTTGCGGCTTGTTTAATTGGCACTTTACCATTTGCGAAAATACGGTGCGTGTTCTCGATCACCACGATAGCATCGTCCACTACAATACCCAGGGCCAGCAAGAACGAGAACAACACGATCATGTTCAGGGTAAATCCAATAGCCGGCATAACCAGAAACGCAATGAAACACGATAATGGTACCGATAACGCCACGAAAATTGCGTTGGTACTACCCATAAAGAACATCAGGATGATAGTTACCAGTATAAAACCGATCACAATGGTATTGATCAAGTCGTTAAGCGTAGTTCGTGTTTTGTCCGACTGGTCGCCAGTAACCGTGATATTCAACCCTTTTGGGAAAATTGTTTTCTGCTTATCCTTTATTAGTTGGTTGATCTTATCCGAAGCTTCGATCAGGTTTTCCCCGGATCTTTTACTAACGTTCAGTGTAATAACGTTTTTAAAATTAGGGTCATTATTCGTTTTTAAGCGGGCATAACTTTCCTGATCCTGGAAGGCATCCCTAACGTCGGCAATATCGCGCAGGTAAACAGCTTTACCCTGTGGGTTCCTGATCACCATTGCCGCCACCTCACCGGCATTCTTAAAGTCTTCTTTGATATCGATAGCACGTTGCACCCCGTCGGTTTTAATATTACCGGCAGATGAGATCACGTTCTCATTCCCAACCGCCTGGATAATATCATTATAACTTACCTGCGCTGCAGTCATCTTATTCAGGTCGACATTGATCTGGATATTGGGTTTCAGCGCGCCTACTTCGTCCACTTTGGAAATTTCCTTCATGGCTTCGATATCATCTTTCAGGTTATCAGCATACTCCTTCAATTTTTTAAGGTCGTAGTTACCGGATATATTGATGTAAAGGATCGGAATATCAGCAACGTTAATATCAGAGATAACCGATTCCTTCAATTGGTTATCGTTCTGCGGCAGATCCTGTTTGGCTTTATCAACTGCTTCCTTTACATCACGCTTAGCGTCCTTAATGTCGACGTTAGCTTGAAATTCAGCAGTGATAATAGAAACGTTCTGCTGGGTGTTTGAGGTCACCTTTTTCAGGCCTTTAAGCGATTTTAATTGCTTTTCGATCTGTTTGGTTACCAGCGTTTCGATATTCTGAGGCGACTGACCGCCATATGCGGTAGTGATATATACTTTTGATTGTGCTATATCCGGAAAATTTTCCTTTGGCAACCTGTTATAGCTTAACAGGCCAAGCAGTGTGATCAAAAATATCATCACATACACTGCTGTCTTGTTATCTATTGCCCAACTTGAGGGCTTAAATTCTTTTACAACATCTTTCATATCCTGTCGATTTTAGATGATTAATTAGCAGTTGATATTTTGATTTTATCGCCGTCTTCAACTTCGCTCGCACCTTGCGTGATCAGTTTATCGCCATTGCTTAAGCCGGTCAATATTTCTGCTTGTGCACCTGAAACTGCACCAACTTTTACTATTTTTTTCTTCGCTTCGCCATTGTCTGCGACAAATACATAATCGCCACCAGTTGTCGATCTCTGTACAGCATTTAGCGGTACCACAATCGAGTTGTTTTTCGAGTAATCAGCAATTTTGATTACGGCCGTCATGTTAGGACGTAACGTTTTGCGCAGAGGTAATTTTATCTCAATACCAAAGCTGCGGGAGGCCTGATCAATAACCTTCGCGGCGAAAGTTACTTTAGCCATTAATGAATCATTAGCATCAGGCACTACAACTTTAACATTATCACCCTGGTTAATGTCTGCCACATATGATTCAGGAACATCGGCCTTGATCTTCAATATATCTGCGTTCACGATACGGATACCTGTTGCACCTGGTGAAGCGATCTGGCCTAGTTTAAGATCCATTTGGTCAACAGAGCCAGTGATGGGCGAAACAATACGGTACAAATTAGCTTGTTGTTTTAAAGAAGCCACTTGCTTTTCCGATGCCTCAAAATTGCTTTTTGCCTGCAAGAACTGTACTTCGGTGCCTATTTTCTGATCCCAAAGATTTTTCTGACGCTGGTAAACAGTCTTCGTTAGATCAGCCTGGGCTTGTGCCTGTGCAATGTTTTGCAATAACACGCTGTTATCCAACTGCGCTAAAACCTGACCTTTGCTCACATGATCTCCTACTTTAACATATAAACCAGTGATTGAGCCAGAAGCCTGCGGATAAGCTACCACGTTATCCTGGGCATCAATACGGCCCTGTAACTGAACATAATTGGTGAAGTTACCTGCTTTTACATCAACAACATTCACTTCAGTTCGTTTTACCGAATCGGTTGAACCAAGTTCTGTCTGTAATTTGGTTATTTTAGCACTCAGGTCAGCCTCTTGCTTTTTAAGCTTGTCCAGTTCAGCCTGTTTAGCTGCCTTGCCCTGTGGCTGACTGCAAGCTGCCAATAATATAATTGCCGGTATATATAATAGTTTTTTCATGTCTTTATATCTTGTGTCTGTAGTGATTGTTTATTGAATTTTTCCGTACGCTTTGTCGAGGTCAACCTTGCTAACCAAGGCATCATACAAGCTTTGTATATATTTATTGTCTGCTGTTTCAAGGTCTGTTTGCGCCTGAGTTACCTCAATGCTTGAGCCTACTCCCTGACCATATTTGATCTTGGAAACACGTAATACCTCTTGTGCCAGCTTCTGGTTTTCTTTCTGATTATCAAGCGATTTTAAACTATTGGAATAAGTAATCTGTGCAGAATTAGCCTGAAGCATGATTCCATTCTTAAGATTGTCCAGATCATTCTGTGCCTTTAACACGGCTATTTTTGATTGCCTTACCTGGTTAATACGCTGCCCACCACTAAAAATTGGTATATTCAAACTTAAACCAACATAGGTTGATGGATAGTCCGCTTTAAATAATTGGTTAAACGAATTATTTTGGTTAACTATCGAAGTGTTGCCATTTGCTGAAAAAGTCGGCAAAAACTGTGACTTCTTACGTTGAAGATCAAGCTGGCTAAGCTTAAGATTGGTTTCATATAAGTTGTATTCAATCCGTTTATGATAGAATGTGGTATCTCCCTGGTTTGAAATATCTGATTCTAACTTAATATTCTCCAGCTTGTCAGCCAATGTAAGCTCTTCATTTACCGGCATTCCCATTTGGAATTTTAACAGCTGATAATTTAGTACCAATAGCCTGATAGTATTTTCACGGGTAGTTACCAAATTATTATATTGTACCTGGATGCGCTGTACATCTATTTGCTCAACAAAGCCTTGCTTATTCTGGGCAACTGTCTGATCAAGCTGTTGTTTAAGCTGAGCTAAATCAGCATCTAATAACCTAATTTGCTCATTACTTACTAAAACCTGATAATAAGCTTTAGTAACATTTACTTTTGCGTCGATTTTTGAGCGTATATAGCTGCGTTCAGATAACTCTTTATATGTTTTTGAAGCCTTTAAACCAACCAGATAGCTACCATCAAATAATATCTGAGTTAACGTTAGGCCAACGTTAGTGCTGTATTTTTGCTGAAAACTTACCGATGTATAACCACCTGCACCATTAGGTATATTAGTAATTGTATTACCAGAACCGTCTTTTATCTTTTGATCAATCAATACCTGGTAGACCGCTGGTGTAATAAAATTAGGGAACAAAATAGTTGAGGTTTTCAAATAATCTGTAAAACTGGCCGAACCATTTATCTGCGGCAAACCAATACCGGTAGTTTCCTTTACCTTATACTCTGCACTTTTAATATCAAGGGCAGCATTTTTTACTGTATCCTGGTGTTCATAGGCATAGTTGATACAGTCCTGCAGCGAAAAATTGTGAACTGTAGCTGGTGGTGGAGCAGTCTGCTGGGCATAACTGCTTAAAGTTAAGCCGGACAGGAACAGCATAAGTAGAAATAGATGTTTCATAATATATAGTGAGTTGTGTTTATTCGTTTTTGCTTTCATTACAAAAGTTTAAACCCCGTGTGACAGCCGTATGTCAATAACTGTAATTAATTCACCTGTTCATGCAGGTTTCTGTATTCGTTTAATAGTTTATATCCTTCCAGCGTACAAATTCCATAATTGAAGTGCTCATGAAACTGTTGCTGCACTTTCCATACATTGAATTCTGAATGCGGGAAAATGGCCGTATTAAAGCCCATTTCTACCTGTAGCATTCTCATCCTCGCGATTATCTTTACGTCTATATCAGCTCTTATGTAACCCTGCTCTATCCCTTTTTTTAAAAGTTCCTCAAGCGTCTGCACCATTACACCCGATTTAAAGTTCTGGAACTGTTTCCAGGCGTCAGGATGATATTTCTGCAAGTCGTGTATTACTACCGGGTTGATCCTTGAGAAGATATCTTCTGAGCATTTCATCATATTGATCATTCCTTCGATCACATTGCCCGATTTGCTCACGATCTCTTCCATCTGGTCTTCATCTTCCTTCAGCTTTTTCTGCACAAGGGCAATCACCAGTTCGTTTTTATCTCTAAAAAACTGGTAGATCGTTTTCTTAGACATTCCCAGGTGTCTGGCGATATCGTCCATGGTGACACTCTTGATCCCAGCCTTTAAGAAAAGCTCCTCGCCGCCTAAAATTATTCTCTCTGTTTGACTCATTGACTTAATAGGTCAAAACTATGGAAACATTTTTTGATTTCAAAGTTTCCTAAATAAATGACTTTTCCCAGACAATTTAAGAACGAGTAGCAGTTGCAGGTGGCAGCGGCACTTAACTGAAGAACATACACTTGCTGCTACTGCTACTTAAAACTGCTACTGATTTACTACCTTTGCGGAAAATTAGCATTACATGACGCTTACACCGCTTTCGGCAATTTCTCCTATTGATGGCCGGTACCGTAATACCACAGCCGGGTTGGCCGGTTACTTTTCAGAATATGCGCTTATCAAATACAGGGTATTTGTTGAAATCGAATATTTTATTGCCTTGTGCGAATATCCTTTGCCCCAGCTTCGTGATTTTGATAAAAAAGTATCAGAAAAGTTACGCAGCATCTACCAAAATTTTTCAGAGAATGATGCCCAGAGCATAAAAGACATTGAAAAGATCACTAATCACGACGTAAAAGCTGTTGAGTATTTTATCAAAAAGGAATTCGACAAACTTGGTCTTGAAAAGTATAAGGAGTTCATTCATTTCGGACTTACCTCGCAGGACATTAATAATACATCTATCCCATATAGCTTTAAACTGGCCATTGATGAAGTCTATCTGCCTGCGATTAAAGAGCTGATCGACCTGCTAAAAAACTACGCAGCGGAATGGGCTACTTTACCTATGCTTGCGCACACCCACGGTCAGCCGGCGTCTCCAACCCGTTTAGGGAAAGAAATTCAAGTGTTCATTGAACGCCTTGAAAATCAACTTCATTTATTAAAGCAGGTGCCTTACTCAGCCAAGTTTGGCGGCGCAACAGGTAATTACAATGCACATTATATTGCCTACCCGGATATTGACTGGAAAAAATTTGGCAATCATTTCGTGAATGATATACTTGGCCTTAGCCGTTCGCAATTCACTACGCAGATAGAGCATTATGATAATTTTGCGGCACAATGTGATGCATTGAAACGGATCAATAATATCCTGATCGACCTTGACAGGGACATCTGGTCATACATTTCCATGAACTACTTTAAGCAAAAGATTAAGGCTGGAGAAGTAGGTTCATCAGCTATGCCACATAAGGTTAACCCAATAGATTTTGAAAACTCTGAAGGTAACTTGGGCATCGCCAATGCATTGTTTGAACACCTGGCCGGTAAACTGCCTATTTCGCGCTTGCAACGTGATCTTACGGACTCTACCGTTTTGCGAAATATAGGTGTTCCGGTTGCGCATACTTTAATCGCTATTAAGTCAACCATAAAAGGCTTAAATAAATTATTGCTAAATGAACCGGCGATTAACGCACACCTTGAAGCTAATTGGGCGGTAGTAGCTGAGGCCATACAAACAATTCTGCGCCGTGAAGGTTATCCAAATCCATATGAGGCACTAAAGGAATTGACTCGTACTAACACCGCTATCAACTCAGTAACGATAGCTGAGTTTGTGGAGACATTGCAGGTTAGTGATGCGATAAAAGAAGAGATCAAAAAGATTAGCCCATCTACCTATACAGGGATTTGATGTGCGAGTGGATGTGCAGATATGCGGATTTGCGAATGTGTAAATGAGAAAAATCATTTAACCTGCACATTTGCACATTATCATAAAGGCGTCATAACAATCTAGCCTATTGAAAGTAATCAAAAAGCTGTCTAACTTTGTTATCTGTTAATTTAGAATTAAAATGAATATCAACGTATATACCGAATCGACCCCAAACCCGGCAACCATGAAGTTCATTGTGAACAAGTTGCTGATCAATGGCAGTGTTGATTACCCTACAAAGGAAAGTGCCGAGCACTCGCCTTTTGCAAAAGAGTTATACAAGTTCTCTTTCGTGAACGGGGTTTTCTTTGCCAGCAACTTCGTTACGGTAACCAAAACTGAAGGCAGCGACTGGAACGATTTGGAACCGATCGTAAAAGAGTTTGTAAAAGGTGCAGTTGAAGCTGAATATAAAGTTCAGATTGAAGAACAAGAGGAAGTTCAGTTTGAGGGGACGGAAGCTGAGATTAAGATACAGCAAATATTGCAGGATTACGTTCGCCCGGCTGTTGAACAGGATGGTGGCGCTATTCACTATAAATCCTTTACTGATGGCGTGGTAACGGTTGAGCTGCGAGGTTCATGCAGTGGTTGCCCGTCTTCAACCGTTACTCTTAAAGCAGGTATCGAAAACCTGTTAAAAAGAATGGTTCCTGAAGTTACTGAGGTAGTTTCGGAAGCTATGTGATTAGCACTAATTACACGAATTTATAAAACGCGAATTGCACGAATTGAGTTCCGGTTGATGGAATTTATTCGTGCAATTGCTTTTAACCAGTGTTGGTCTGATCTAATTCATGTCATTCGCCATAATTCGACCAATTCGTGTTAATTAAAGTATTTCTGGATTATTCCCAGCATCTCCTCCGTTATCTTGCCATTGGTTGCTAATAGCTGACGAGAATTGAGCACTTCTTCTCCACCTTTGTAGTTAACAACCTGTCCCCCGGCTTGACGAACAATCACCACGCCCGCCGCAATATCCCAGGGATTCAAATTGTATTCGTAAAAAGCCTCAAAACGACCGCAAGCAGTATAAGCTAGATCCACCGCCGCGGAACCCAATCGGCGTAAACCATGACAGCTTTTCATCAACTCGGTAAACAATGCGATGTAAGCAGGCTGCTTTTCGAAATCATAATATGGGAAACCGGTTGCAATTAAGCCGCCACCAACAGTTGGATTATTACTTACTTTAATTTCTTTGCCGTTCAAGTAAGCCGGCGCATCTTTCCAGGCATAAAAGCACTCATCCAGGTTGATCTCGTACACCACGCCTAATACTAATTCATCATACTCTTTTAGTGCAATACTCACTGAAAAGCTCGGAACACCATGTATAAAATTGGTCGTGCCATCCAATGGATCGATGATCCAGTTATAGCGATCTCCTATTTTGGTAGTGGTTTTTTCTTCGGTAATGAATCCAGCTTCGGGCAGGGCTTTTTCGAGCTCAGTAACGATAATCTTCTCGGCCGTTTTGTCGACGTAAGATACCAGGTCATTCAGGCCTTTGTATTCTATTCTGTCCGGATCAAAGTTTTTACGTTCCTGCCGAATGAATTCTCCGGCCTGTTTGGCAACACGAATTACTTCGTGAGTTAGTTTTTCAAGATGCATGCCGCAAAGATAAGCTGAACGAAAACATCTTATGTATAAAATAGCTGGCAAAGAACAAAAGTGAAATTGCCATTACTCTTGCCACATCCGGATTAAAATCCAATTTCAAAATAAAAAGCTTAATAAGAGTCCAATTAGCAAAATATCCTACTATTGCGACCGAAATAAACCGGGCAAACTGTTTAGCGGGCTTTGACTTAGACTCCCTAAACACCAGATATCTGGTGATTAGAAAGTTAACAACCACTCCTAAAAAAAAAGAAATGGCTAAAGAGATAGTGTAATTTCCGACTGTAAAGGAAAATACATCATAAGTTTTCCTTTCAAAAATATTATGGTAAAATAAATGAAAAGCCGAAACATCGACTAAAGCACCTGTACCTGCAGAAAGAAGAAATCTGAAAACCTGGTTCTTTACCAATCTGTGTTGCAAAAGCTGATCAACCATTCGTTGTCGGGGTCAATTGTTTTGAATTTCGTTTAGCTACCGCTATCAAAATTATTCCTCCTATTACTAATATAACTGAAATCAATTCAGCCTGTGTAAACGGCAATCCACCTACCCGGTATTTGGTGTTAACCCTTATCAATTCGATAAGGAAACGCTCAACACCTGCCAGTATCATGTAAATACCGAACATAACACCGGGCATTTTTATCTTTTCACGGATGCTCCACAAAAAGAAAAACAGGAGTATACAAACCACTGATTCATAAAACGATGTTGGGTAGACAGGGACGGCCAATTCCCTACAATACTTTCCTACACACATCGGTATACTCACCCCAACTTCGTTCACATTGTGTGGGAATTTGAATCCCCACATCCAATCCGGTGCCCAGCTTAGCCAATGTGGCTTAGGGGTCAAATTATTAATGCCCCAGTCGCCATCGCCCGACATCTGGCACCCGATACGGCCAATACCATAAGCCAACATCATACCCGGTGCACCAATATCCAGCATAGTAAATGGTTTAACTCCATTTTTATTGGCTATGTATAAAACAGCCGCGCCGCCGCATATCAGTCCGCCAAAAAAGGTCAATCCTGCAAAGCCGATGAGCATTCCAATCGGGTCGGCCATAAACTGATCCCAGTTCTCTAACGCATTAAATATTTTGGCGCCGGCAAAACCTGCAATAGCGGCCCAAAGTAATATACTGCCCATTAATTCATGCGGATGAACAACTACTTGCTTGGTAACAGGTTGAGGTAGTACCTGCTTTTTCTTTTCATAATATGCCCAATAGGCAAAAACAGCAGCACCAATAATGCCGCCTATCCAATTACCACGTGCGGATAAGATAAATCCTTGTGTATCGTCTAAAAGCTGGTGATAGTTTACAACGGCATCAACCAGTTTATAACCTAAAATAAACCCGAATATGCCATTTGCAATTAGCTCGCCTGAAGAGGCTGGCTCGCCAATAGTTACTGTACGTTGTAAGGGGTGCACATCCCCCAATTTCTCTTTACGCTTAAATTCCTGTGTAAAAGCCCAGTAAGCTCCAAGGAAAGCAAAAGCCACAAAAAAACCAAAAGTTTGTATCGGTAATGGAATATCGAGGCCTGTGAGATATTGGATGAGGGAACTAAGGGTTGGAAACATAGATGTTAGTTTGCAGCGAATATAAAATTAATGCACCAATAATTCTTCGCTTTCGGTAATCTCCACATCACCGTCAGATGAAATATTTGTTAAATAAACCGACTTTAATTCGTTAACCAGTACCGGGTCATACTTGGCCTTTACCTTCACATAATTACGGGTAAAGCCATGCATAAAGCCATCTTTAATATCGCCCTCGAATAATACTTTTTCGGTTTTATTTAATTGTGTTTCATAAAATGCACGACGTTTTTTGTCGGATAAGATATGCAGCATTTTGCTTCTTTCCGCTCGTGTAGATCCAGGAACGGGGTTACTCATTTCGGCAGCCTGGGTATTTTCCCGCTCCGAATAAGTAAACACATGCAGATAAGAAATATTCAAACCGTTCAGGAAATTATAGGTATCGACGAAGTCTTCGCGCGTTTCGCCAGGAAAACCAACGATCACATCTACGCCAATGCAACAATCAGGCATCAATTCTTTTATTTTGGCTACCCTGTCAGTATATAATTCTCTTTTATACCGGCGGCGCATCAGCCCCAATATCTTATTGTTACCTGATTGCAGCGGTATATGAAAATGCGGCATAAAGCGTTTTGATTTCGCCACAAACTCAATAATCTCATCCGTTAGCAAATTTGGTTCGATAGATGATATGCGGATCCTTTCTATTCCCTCTACTTCATCTAAAGCTTTTAGCAGGTCAAAAAACTTATCTTCTCGTTTGCCGTCGCGAATACCAAAATCGCCAAGGTTTACACCTGTAAGGACGATCTCTTTCACGCCTGAAGCGACAATTTGCTGTGCCTGCTCCAAAACATGTTCGATAGTATCGCTTCGGCTGGCACCGCGTGCAAGCGGAATAGTACAGAATGAACAGGAATAATCGCAGCCGTCCTGGACCTTAAGGAAAGTACGGGTACGGTCGCCAAATGAATAAGAGGAAACAAACTCGTTAGCCTCAGATACCGGCTGATTGTAAACTAATGCTTTGGGCTGTTTGGTCAGATCAGTTATATGATCGATGATCTGGAATTTCTCGGCCGCACCCAAAACCATATCCACACCCGGTATTTCGGAAATCTCTTTCGGTTTGAGTTGAGCATAACAGCCTACAATGGTTACATATGCATTGGGAGAAATTTTCAGCGCTTCTTTAACTACCTTTTTGCACTTTTTATCGGCATTTTCGGTAACCGAACAAGTATTGATCACAAATACATCAGGCGTATCAGTAAAATCAACCGTATCGTAACCGGCCTGATTAAACAGGCGGCCGATGGTTGATGTTTCCGAATAGTTAAGCTTGCAGCCTAATGTATAAAATGCGACTTTCTTATTCATTTGCGGCGCAAAGATACTGTTTTTAGAGATTAGTTAATCAGTGACTAGTGATTAGGCGGATTTTGACAATTAACCTACATCCTTACTCACTCCAACGATAACTTTCATTCTCCAAGCCGACCAGGTCAATTACCCGGTTTACAACGGTCATTGCGACTTCCTCAATGCTTTGGGGTTTACTATAAAAAGATGGTACTGCAGGGCAAATAATTCCACCAGCTTCAGTGATGGTAGCCATATTGCGGATATGTATTAGGTTAAATGGGGTATCCCGGGCCACGAGAATCAGTTTTCGTCGTTCTTTCAGGATCACATCGGCAGCACGGGCAATCAGGTCATCAGATGTGCCGCTGGCTATGCGTCCAAGCGTTCCCATGGAACATGGAATAACTACCATCGTATCAAAACGTGCTGAGCCGGACGCGAAAGGCGCCATGAAATCGTTCTTGGCGTATATTTTATAAGGGAGTTGGTCGTAGTCTGTATTGTCAAGCTCAAATTGCCATACCTGTTTAGCGTTATCCGACATTACAATGGCTACTTCAGCTAGCTGAGCGCTTAGTTGTTGCAGTTTCTGAAGTAATAATTGGGCATAAATAGCACCGCTGGCACCCGTAATGGCAACTACGATTTTTCTTTTTGACATTGAAACAAAGCTACGGATTAAAATCAGGCGCACAAAAAAGGGTCGAATACACGTACTCGACCCTACATCTACCTATGAAAAACATGCCCTATGAGAGGGCACTACAAATGTAAAAACAGTTTTTTAATTTTTAAACAATTTCGTAAAAAAAATTTAATCCTTACTTGAAAAGTTTTTTTCGATCAAAATCTGAATAATTCCATCGACCAGCCCCACACTTGGAACGTAAATAGCTTTGATATTGGCCCATTTCATCACCGACAGGTAGATTTCACATGCAGGGATGATTACGTCTGCCCTATCCTGGTTAAGGCCCAATACATTGATACGATCCTTTAGCGAAAAAGAGTTAAGGTAACTATAAAGAGATTTTAATTTAACAAAGGTCAGCGGTGCACCGTTCTTTTCTTCCGACAAACGGTAGAGTTTATTAATATTTCCACCTGTACCGATACCGTTAACGCTTTTGAAATGTTTGGTATGATCGCGGATGAAATCCCGCATCTCGTTCCAGGTTTCTTCTTTGTCCTGATTATCCAATATACGTATCGTGCCAATATTAAACGACCTGGACGCCTCTAATTTACCTTCGGTAAACAACGACAACTCTGTGCTGCCGCCGCCAACGTCAATATAAAGATAGTTTTTGCTCTTGTCAATATTTTGCTCAGCGTGGTTGGTATAAATGATCTTCGCTTCTTTTTGCCCGGTAACTATCTCCAGGTCGATGTCGGCCTGCTCTTTAATGGTTCTTACTATATCGGCCCCGTTTTTGGCTTCACGCATAGCGGACGTTGCAAAGGCCATGTAATCACCTACTTTGTAAACGTCCATCAGGTTACGGAAAGCGATCATCGTTTTCACCAGATCAGTAGCTTTTCTTTCCGAAATATATTGTTGCAGGAAGGCGTCATCACCCAAACGCAACGGAACCCTAACGAGCGTGTTTTTTTTGAATGAAACAGAATCGTTGTTTTCAATAATATCAGCTATAAGTAGCCTTACAGCATTCGAACCAATATCTATAGCGGCGTATTTCAATTTAAAAAAATTTAAGTCTTGTATTTAAGGTAATTGTAAATATCTATCTGCGCACGGCAAGGTATATCGCTATGTGTTTTGTGGTATTTATTATTATTCTGGCTGTTTATCTCGCGGGCCTTCGTATTATCTTCCAGCTGAATATTGATAATCTCCCTGATCTCTTTCTTTAACTCCCGATCATATATCGGGAAGCCCACTTCTACCCTGTTGTCAATATTTCGGGTCATAAAATCGGCCGAAGTCAGGTAAATGAGCTCATTACCGCCATTACAGTAAATATGCACACGGGCATGTTCCAGGTATTTATCTACAATACTGATCACCTCGATGTTTTCACTAAACCCCTTTACACCGGGCACCAAACAGCACATACCCCTGATGATCATCTTGATCTTTACTCCCGCGTTGCTCGCCTGATATAATTTTATAATCACCTGCTCATCGGCTAGGCTATTCATTTTTAATATCATGTAAGCAGGCTTGCCGGCTTTTGCATGTTTGATCTCATTGTCTATCAGTTTATAAATAGCAGGTCGAGAATCGATAGGTGAAACGATGAGGTGCTTCAGTCCCCTGGCAAATTGATTTTGCTTTAATGCCTTAAAAACCTCGACCAGGTCGTCGGTAAGCTTTTTATTTGCCGTGAATAAAGTATGATCGGCATATATCCTGGCGGTATTTTCGTTAAAGTTACCGGTGGAGAGTAAAGCGTAGTTAACTGGCTTGCCCTTTTCGGTACGGGTAACCAAACATATTTTGGAATGAACCTTATACCCACTTATACCATAAAGCACGTTTACTCCTTCTTCTTCCAGCCTGCTGCTATAAGTAATGTTATTCTGTTCGTCAAAGCGGGCACGTAACTCCATTAAGCAATTGACTTTCTTACCGTTTTTGGCAGCATTGATGAGGGCATGAATAATCCTCGAATTACTTGCAACACGATATAATGAAATGCTGATCTCTTTAACCTTCGGGTCAATTGCTGCCTCACGCAAGAAGTGGATGATGTAGTCAAACGACTGATAAGGCGTGCTAACCATATAGTCTTTTTGAGCAATCATACTCATTAAACTTTTGCCGAACGATAAACCCTCAACAGGCAATGGTGCGTACGGAGCATATTCCAGCTCAGGCCTTCCAACATTTGGGAAACTGATAAAATTTTTAAAATTCTGATATCTATTACCAGGAATCAGACTTTCGGCATGCAGCCCCATTTTAGTTACCAGGTAAGTAACCATTTCCAAAGGCATTTCGGTATCGTAAAGCAAGCGCATTGGCTTACCCTTCTTACGCTTTTGTAAACTTTTACTCAGTGCATCGATGAATTTTTCACTTACCTCTTTATCCAGATCGAGTTCGGCGTCGCGGGTTAGCTGGATAGAATACGCCTCGATAGTATCATGATCAAAAATGAAAAAGATATCTTCCAACGCATATCGGATAATATCATCCAGCAGAATAATAAACTTTAGATTGTTAGTATCGGGCAATACCAAAAATCTCGACAGCGTATCAGGTATCTCGATCAATGCATAGCGCGACTTCTTGCCTGTCGTAAGCTTTACGAAGAAATAAATTGCCCGGTCTCTCAATTCAGGGAATGCCTGGGTCTCGTCAAGCATGATTGGCACCAGTGTTGCAAGCAAACGTTCTCGGAAGTAGTTTTTCACGAAAGCGCCGCGGGTTACGTTCAGCTGTTTATCATTAAGAATGAATATTTTTTCTTCGGCAAGTTGTTTAACAATGATATTCTCGTATAGATTATTGAACTTACGCTCCTGTTTTACAACTACGTTCTTTATCTGGTTAAGTATCTTCTTAGGATTATAACCCAACACCTCTTTTGCTTTTTCATTCAGGTTGGACAGACGACTCATCGTAGCTACCCTTACACGGTAAAATTCATCCAAATTGGACGAGAAAATAGCTAAAAACCGTATTCTATCTATTAAAGGCACCGTCGGATCAGAGGCTTCCTGTAAAACTCTATCATTAAAGTATAACCAGCTGATTTCCCTGTTGATTAAAGGTATCTTTTTAATATCCATATAAATACGGCCCCGCAAAGCCATTGATTACAAAACTGCCTATTTATTTGTTAAGTTAATATTAACTAAACTTTAAATAGCGACTATTTTACTATATACAATTTACACACAAAACTGATTGAAATAAACTAAACACAAAGTTTATATTACCATTTATTGTAAAGGAATATAAATTTGCACAATTAACAACTCCCATTATGCCATCATTCGATATCGTCAGCAAAATAGACGGACAAACACTCGACAATGCTATCAATACAGCCAAAAAGGAAATTTTGAACCGTTATGATTTCCACGATTCAAAAAGCAGTATTGAACTGGATAAAAAGACCAATCAGATCACCATCGTTACCGAAAACGATATGCGCCTTAAAGCCATTAAAGATTCGATCATTAGTCGTATGGTGAAGCAGAATATCGACCCTTCCGTACTGGATGATGGTAAAGAACAATATGCATCGGGCAATATGATCCGAAAAGAGCTCAAAATCAAAGAAGGAATTGATAAGACGACCGCTTCAAAGATCGTAAAGAAGATAAAAGACAGCGGATTAAAAGTACAGGCATCCATAATGGATGACCAGGTACGCGTACAGGGAAAAAAAATAGACGATCTGCAGTCCGTGATCAGCTATTGTCGAAAAGAAGATTTTGGTCAGCCGCTGCAATATATCAATATGAGAAGTTGAATACCGGGCGTTTGTTGTTATCCGATCGATCACTTCATTTATTATCATAATATTATCCGCAGAAATATTTTATAACAAATGTTGAAAATAACTTAGTGATCACCCCTTAAATATACCGCCAAAAATCGATCCCCGGTAACAATCTCAGCTTCATTTAAGTGATTTTTTATTGATAGCTGCAACGATATTAAACTACAGGAAAATTATTTTCATTATTATTATTGATAATATGACATACTGTAGTTATATTCGATCAACAATCTGCCATATATAAACCCGGCGGACCATTTAATCACGTATTAATTCATTTCTAAACAATTAAATTAAAAAATCATGCATTGGTTATTTCACATTTTATTAGGAGGTGTTGCCGGCTGGCTTGCCGGGAAACTTATGAAGGGTGATGGTTATGGGGTTTTTGTTGATATTGTATTGGGACTTGTCGGCGGATGGGTCGGAGGTTGGATTTTAAAATTAGTCGGCCTGCATAAGGAAGACAGCAATATCCTTTATTTCGTTGCTGCCCTGGTAGGTGCAATACTGCTGGTATGGATCGGCAGGTTGATCAAAGGCAACAAATCAGCCTCTGTGTAAATTATTCAAATTTTACTATTACAAGCCCGGATTAAAAATTACGGGCTTTTTTTGTGGGCAAAGTCCAACAAAAAAGACCACTCCGGAAACCGAAGCGGCCTAATCAAACTAAACCAACAACTTACTTATGAAAACGATCTTTTAAAACCGGCCGGAAAGCGTCGTTATACTTTCGGGACTTTTATATTTTTCCGGGGCCTCAAGCTTTTCTACCAAATCACAACATTTAATCTCACTGCTCTTGGCACCCGGGAAAAATTATTTTACAGAGATTTCTCTGGTTTGAGCCTTAGCTTCTTCTTTCTTGGCTACATTCAGCTTCAAGATACCATCAGTATATTCAGCTTCAATTTTAGCCTGATCAGCTACTTCAGGCAAGGTAAACGATCTTACGAATGAGGTATAGCTGTATTCGCGCTTGCTGTATTTCTTGCCTTCTTCTACATTTTCAGCTTTCTTTTCAGCAGATACGCTCAATACGTTTTTGTCAAGGTTGATCTTAAAATCTTCTTTCTTTAAGCCTGGTACAGCTAATTCGATTTGGAATTCATCTTCGGTTTCTGCAATGTTAACAGCAGGAGTCTTGGTAACAAGCCTGTCGTTCAGAACTGAATCGTTAAACAAAGAATCGAATACATCATTGAACCACGGGTTTACTGCATTACGTTGACCGTTATTAAATTTTACAAGTGTCATAATTTATATCCTCCAGAATTTCTTATTATTAGTTTTACTAACTTCGTCGGGGATAAATCAACTGTTGTACCAACTACTAAAAGCGATCAATTTAAGACATTATGTCTGCTTGATCGAATTTTGGGCAGACACGATGACATGAAATGAGCGAAAATTTAGCAGATTATAAATATAAAACCATCATCCCCATCCGTTTCTCCGACCTGGACGCTTATGGGCATGTGAATAACGCCGTCTATTTGACCTACTTCGAAATAGCACGGTCAAACTACTGGCGAGATGTGGTAAAGTGGGATTGGAACCATAACGGCATCATCCTGGCACGTTCAGAGATTAACTATTTGAAACCTATTTTAAGACACGATGAGATCGCCTGTTACGTTCGGACAACCCGCATAGGTAACAGTAGTTTTGATGTGATGCACGTGTTGGTGAAGATTAATGGCGATACCGAAGAGATTTGCACCACCGGCAAAACGGTTTGCATCAGTTATGATTATAGCGTGCATAAATCAGTAAAGATCCCTGCCGAACAACGAGCCAGCATGATTGCCTATGACGAGCCGAGGATGATATTGAATACGAATTGATGTGCAGATTTGCAGATGAGCGGATGTGCAAATGATCTGAAAAGGGATTCAGGGAAGGCTAGAACGATTTCAACTGCTCTATCTTCAATAATGTTTCATCCAATTCGGCGATATGCTTTTTATGGCCGGTAACAAAAATAATGGCTTGTAAACAGCCATCTTTTTTATTCACAAGTCTTGTTTGAGGCCTAAGTTTGTGTTTATGGATAATATCTTCAACTATTTGCAGGTTTTCGAAATCATCGTTATCAAATACTAGTGATAAGAGCTTTTCATGATGGATCTTATCCAAATAATCTTCAAAAACATGAAAAACGATTAGTACAACTAATGTTACAAAGGTAGAGACGATGGCCAGCATATAATTTCCTGAACCGTTTGCCATCCCGACTGCCGCAGCCACCCATATTACAGCGGCAGTTGTAAGCCCGTTTACAGAGATATTATCCTTAAATATTACACCTGCACCAATAAAACCCACGCCGGTAACCAGGTTGATATTTACCCCCTGCCCCGCATGCTGCGAAACCATGGTAAAGATGGTAGAGCCAAGACAAATGAGAATAATAGTTCTGAATCCGGCAGTTTTGTTTTTATACTGACGCTCCAACCCCATAACAGATCCGCAGATAACGGCGACTGCTACCTTTATAAGATCACTGGACGATATGCCAAACTCTAAGTTTCCCAATACTGATCTATAAATAAAACCAATTTTAAATTTACAAAAACAATCTTCAAAATCCTTTAAATCTCAGCATCGTGTTCTAAAATATTTTACCCGGGTTTAGTATACCATTAGGGTCAAACACATTTTTTATGCCACGCCACAACGCAAAATGCGTATTAGTGTATTTAACCGGCATAAATTCCTTTTGAACCAGGCCGATGCCATGTTCGCCTGAAAGTGTTCCGCCTAAGGATACAGTCAGCTCAAATATTTCGCGTATGCCGTCCTTCATCTGATTATGCCAGGCGTCATCGCTCATGTTGCCTTTAATGATATTCACATGAAGATTTCCATCACCTGCATGGCCATAACAAACTGATTCAAAGCCATATTTATAACCTATCTCTTTTATTCCTTTAATTAGTTGAGGTAACTGTGCACGCGGCACAACTGTGTCTTCTTCCTTATATATGGAATTCGATTTCACTGAAACAGCCATTGTACGGCGTAAACGCCAAAGTTCTTCCTTTTGCGCTGATGAATCAGCAAACAGCACATCTTTGCAATCAAACTGCTCCAACACTTCATTGATCTTTTCGCAATCAGAAAAGATCATATCCTGATTCGTTCCATCAACCTCAATCAACAGAAAAGCCTGTATACCATCTTCCAGATCAAAGTTAATATCATCGTGTTCTTTTACCCACTCCACTCCTTTTCGTTCCATAAACTCTAAAGCCGACGGAACAATTCCAGCCCTGAATATTGCCGACACTGCAGCACAAGCCGATTCATTGTTACTAAACGAAGCCAGCAGCAAAGCCTCCTGTGTTGGTTTCGGGATTAGTTTAACTACTATTTTGGTGATGATACCCAAAGTCCCTTCAGAACCTATCATCAATTGCGTCAAATTGTAGCCAGATGCATATTTCAAAGTATTGGCGCCTGTCCAGATGATACCGCCATCCGGCAAAACCACTTGCAGGTTCAGAATATATTCACGAATAGTTCCATATTTCACCACTCTCGGTCCACCTGAACCATGAGATACGTTACCACCTATAAAACAACTTCCTTTACTTGCAGGGTCTACCGGATAAAGCAAGCCTTTCTCAGCAACAGTATCAATAAAGATTTCAGTGATCACGCCCGGTTCTACAGTAGCCTGCAGGTTTTCTTCATCTATATTTAAGATGTGGTTAAATCGCTCCATCGATAAAAGCACGCCGCCTTTAACTGGAAGTGCGCCGCCGCTCAATCCTGTTCCCGCTCCTCTTGGCGTTACCGGTATCAGATACTGATTGCAAAGCTTCATCAAAGCAGATATTTCTTCTGCCGATTTGGGTTTTACTACTACTTCAGGCGAATAAGTCAGGTATTCCGTCTCATCGTGGCTGTATTTTTCCATGTTCTCGCGCTGCGAAATCACAGCATCGTCGCCCACAATTGCTTTGATGGCCGATAATTGCTCATCGGTTATTCTATTAAATTCCATACTATGGTTTTGTATAAGTAATTGTAACACTTGTATGATCAACAGGCCCCGGCATCGGCGGATGCTTCTTCTTGATGGTCACCTCAGCTTTTTCTATATAAGGATATTCCGTTTTGATGTCGCTTATAATAGCTTCGCCTAAAGTTTCGATCAGTTTCCTGGGATGTTGCATCTGGCGATTGGCAATGTTATATAACTGCTCATAGTTTACCGTATTGGCCAGGCTATCTTTTTTCAGTTCGTCAGCGGGAGTAAAATCCACCGTAATATCAACTAAAAATTTGCAGCCTAAAAGCTGTTCCTCGGGATAATACCCATGTTTTGCGAAAAACTCAGCGCCGTGTATTGCTACTGTGATCATGGGTCAAATTTAGTTGATTGAGTTGGATTTCTTAGTCGCAAAGACCGAAAGTCGGCATAAGTCCGAAAGATTATTATTTAATTATATCCCATCCTTCCGACTTTCTCACTTGCGGGACTTTCTGACTTAAATCTCTATCTTTGAGCACCAATTATTTAGTACCATTATGGCAAAAACAGATCTATTTGAAGCTCCTGATTACTTCCTTGTTGATGAATTACTGACCGATGAGCACAAACTGATACGTGCAACTGTACGCGACTGGGTTAAAAAAGAAGTTAGCCCTATTATTGAGGATTATGCCCAAAAGGCAGAATTCCCCAAACAATTATTAAAGGGATTAGCTGAAATAGGTGCCTTTGGGCCAACCATACCTGTAGAATATGGTGGTGCAGGACTGGATTATATTTCCTATGGAATCATTATGCAGGAGATTGAGCGTGGGGATTCAGGTATTCGTTCAACTGCATCGGTTCAGGGATCGTTGGTAATGTACCCCATCTATGCCTATGGCTCTGAAGAGCAGAGGAAAAAATATTTACCCAAACTAGCTACGGGTGAGCTTATGGGATGCTTTGGTTTAACAGAGCCTGATCATGGGTCGAAC
>JACXTT010001816.1_pt1 | contig 34928 bp, 37 predicted proteins | sample 9270951 | NCBI WGS metagenome assembly JACXTT01 (sample SAMN15532306, study PRJNA645909) | rock metagenome | isolation source: weathered quartz diorite | place: Puerto Rico | collected 2017-06-21 | reverse complement strand
GAGAACCTACTCATCCCAATTTTGCTTGGTGCGATCTATTGCTTTGTCCGAGGATCCAGAGAAGACCGAAATGTTTACTTTATCCTGGCGGGGTGCTTTTACGGGCTGCTTCTTTTGACGAGCCCTGTCTACATCTTCCTGCCGCTGGCCCTTTTGTCGCTCAGTTTCCTGGATCGGCGACTCCGTCCACATTGGCAGCGGCTTGTGGGTGTTCTCCTCGTAGCGATGACGCTGTGGCTTCCTTGGCATATTCGCAACAACCTGCTTCCGGAAGAGAGCAAAGCTGAAGCAGAGGACTACCAGCACTTCACCATCATGTTTGGCCATTACCCGGTTTTCTCCGGAGATTTCTGGTGGACTCTTTCTAGCATGCGCAAGCTTGAAGAAGAGCGGGAGAGGGCGAGGGGGTTTCTCCGGCAACGGGAGCAGACCAATGCGCACCTGCTACTAGATGAGCGGAGGGCGAAAGACAGGAAGGATCTCACTGATCGAATTTGGGATCGCCCGATTGCCTATCTTATGCTCGTTCTCAACCGAGACTTGATACTCCTTGTCTCGCCGCCACCAGGAAGCTCCGTCTTGCAGGGCGTACATCCGATCCTTGCTTGGTCAGCATTTGGGGTGCATGCGCTGTTTGTAAGCGTCTCGATCCTGTTTTTGATCAGAAGGTATCGGGTTGATGCGACGGTTTTTCCTTTTATCGGGGTGTTTGCCTACGTGCTGGTCGTCTATGGGCTCGTCCACGCAATACGACGTTACGGGTATGTGCTTGAACCGATGTGGTGCGTGTTCGGGTCTGCAGCGCTCAATCATCTGGGTGTGCGTCTTGGACAGGAATCTCTGCATCGTTAAACAGATTCTCAAGAAGACCTGGCATTTGATGTTCAGCACGCGGCCGCATGTGTATGTCGGTCGGTGTATTGTCAAGATCGTACCCGAGTCTTATCAATCGCGTGTCCGCGACGAGTTTTTTACAGGGAAAGGCCCCGCGGGTGTAATTGCCGATATTATCCGTGCTGAATTGAATAGACAGTATTACTCGTCGAACACGGAGGAGGAGTTTAGAAGACGCTGCAGAGAAGAGTTCTGGGGGGCCACGCCGGGTAAAAGGTGGCATGAGTTTACGAAAGAAAGATACGATGAGCAAGACGCGCATAACAGCGAATTTCTACGTCCACGACGCTTCCTTGCCCGCCAGATATCAGATCTTCTTGCCTCCTCTGGACAGTATCGGACTATTTGTGAAATAGGGACAGGAAACGGGATGTTTTTGCATGATCTATCTAGGCAGTTCCCCTCCGTCAAACGGTTTGTCGGTGTCGATTTGAACAAGGAACAGATTCTGGAGGATCAGCGAACCTATCAAGGCACAGCATTAGAGTTTGTTCATGGAGAAATTACCGATTGGATTCAATGCCAATGCGACGAAGGAACTATTTTTGTGGCGAGTGAAACGTTTGAGTTTTTTACTCAGAAAGAGTTGGAGGAATTATTTCGTCGCGTTCGAGAGAAAGTCAGTCCGGCCGCGATAGCCATCTTTGCGCTCGCTGAATCAAGTGCGGCCAGCGAAGTGGTCTCACGACCTCGTGGAAGTATAGCGTTCAATCACAATTATCCATATCTGCTGAAGCAGTGTGGTTATCAAGTGTTTCGCCAAGAAATCCAACATGGTATTCCGTATGACAGGATCTGTCTACTTGCCATTGCGTCTTCTTGGAAGGGGTAGAACTTGGGAACGGAATGTAAGGCTGCAGGCGTCAGCATCATCGTTCCTGTGTATAACGAGGAGGGAGGGATTGGTTCCCTCATTGAACGGCTCCTTTCTGAAATGGGACGGACGGGAATGCTATATGAGCTCCTCCTCGTCGATGATGGTTCGACCGATCGAACGCGCGAAAGGATCAACGCGTATGCGGAGAAGGTGCGAGTCCTGCGACACGAGGAAAACCGAGGTTATGGCGCCGCCCTGAAGACTGGGATCCATGCCGCGCGGTTTCCCATTACTCTCATTATAGACGCGGACGGGACTTATCCGACGGAAGAGATTCCCCGCCTACTAGATGGGTGGGATGAGGGGACTGAGATGGTGGTCGGGGCCAGGACCGGTCCAGATGTGAGCATGCCGCTTTTTCGGAAACCTGCGAAGTGGCTGTTGAGAAGGCTTGCGGAGTACCTTTCGGAGCGGAAGATTCCAGACCTCAATTCTGGCCTGCGCGCGTTCCGGAGGGAGGCCGCGTTACGGTATATCCACATCCTCCCCAACCGGTTCTCCTTCACGACGACGCTCACGCTGGCCTTTCTCTCAGAGGGGCTTGGCGTCCGTTTTGTCCCGATCAACTACCAGAAGAGGGTCGGGCGGTCAAAGATTAGAGCTACCGACGCGCTCTATTTTTTGATTCTGATCGTTCGCACGATCACTTATTTCAACCCATTGCGTATCTTTTTGCCAGCGAGTCTCTTCATGCTTCTTCTGACCATCGCCCGTATGAGCTACGATATCTTCGTACTCGCCAATCTGGCCGACACCTCCATCATCCTTTTCGTTGGGACCTTTTTGACGGCGGCCATCGGAATTTTGGCAGATCTCATCGTGAGAAGAAGATGATCTCACGGAGAGAGAGCCGCTTCGAGCGTGAAAAAGAATTACACAAGCGCCTTGTGGGCAATTACGCGATCCGTTACCGCGATGCTTTTTCCCAAGTGTTCCAGAAGGAGTGGAACCGAGCGCTTTTCGCAATGAACCATATGCAGGCGGATCGAGTTTTGGAGCTTGGATGTGGAACCGGCGTCCTGCTTGCTGACCTCACGCAGAAGTATCGCTTCGTGGTTGGCTCCGATGTTTCGCAGGAGATGATGCAGGCAGCGCGGAAGCTAGACACGCCGCTGGTTGTGGGCGATGGCTCAGCCCTGCCGCTTGGGAGCGCCTCCTTTGACCTCGTGATCTGCCGGGGGGTGCTGCATCATGTTCCGGACCGTCGGGCTGCGCTTGCTGAAATACACCGGGTTTTACGTCCCGGTGGAGAGTTTATCCTCTCTGAGCCCAGCAACGATTGGTGGTTTGTACGGACGGTGCGGAGGCTGATGTACCGCTTCTCCGACAAGTTCGATGAGGAGGATGAAGGTTTCCTATCTGATCAGCTCCGGAACCTCATCGAGACGACCGGCTTCCGGGAGATACGGATGGAACGGTTCGGCTACAGCGCCTATGTCCTGGCAGGGTTCCCGGACCACCTTCCCCTATTGCGCTATGTCCCTTGGAATGTTGCGATTACTCGCTTACTCATTCAGCTTGACCATCGCTGGGCTCGTACGCCGGTTTTAAACAGGATGTGCCTCCAGCTCCTTGTTTATGCTAGGAGGCCACTCTTTTGAATGAGCCAGGAGAGGCATACCGTTTCGGATCGGCTGGTTGCCAGGTAACGTGTTTACGCTGAACGAACCGGACGCTCCGATTTCGAGACGAATTCTGCGGAACACCGCTTTTAATGCGGTGGGACGCCTTTGGCTTATCTCTACCAATCTGCTTCTGACCCCGCTTATCCTTTCCTATCTTGGCCAGGATCGCTTCGCCGTCTGGGCCCTCTTCTGGTCCCTCACCCAGTACTTCCTCTTGCTTGATATGGGATTGGGCTCCGCGCTTGTAAAGTACTTTTCTGAATACCAGTCAAAAGGCGATACGTTGTCGATCAACCGAGTTCTTGCCAGCGCGCTTTTCTTCTATCTCGCGCTAGGGGCCGTTGTCGTCATGTTGCTTTGGCCGGTGGTGGGATGGATCGCCTCCCTCTTTTACATACCAGAAGGTCTCCGCTCCGAAGCCGCGCGGACGTTTCAGGTCGGCCTCGTCGTCCTCTTCCTCATGAACCTTGTTTCCCTCTTTGATGGGTTGCTGAAAGGGTTTCAGCGGATGGATCTGGTTAATTTGACTCTGATCGCCGTGTCCATTCCCAATCTTCTGGGATCGTACCTTGTGTTGCGCCTCGGGTGGGGACTCTTAGGGTTGGTGACGATTGCATGCATCGTGTATCTGCTCCAACTCCTTCTTCTCGCCGTTCAAGCTAAGATCGCCTTCCCGGCTTTGGCCTGGAGGAGACAGGACCTTCGGTTTGCGGCCATCAAGGCTCTCTTCGGGTATGGAATTCGTTTCCAGATCTCCCAAGTCGCTCAGCTGGTCAGTTATCAGGCTGATAAGATTCTGCTTGGACTCTTCGTGCCGCTACGATATGTCACTTTCTACGATCTCGGGGCGAAGGTCTCCTACTTGCTGCACGATCTTCCGCAGATCATGCTGGGAGCCATATTCCCGGCTGCTTCAGCGCTTGCCGGCAAAGAGGATCAAAGGCGTCTCTGGATGCTATTTGAGCTGGGAACGAAGTGTCTCCTTCTCTTGAGCGTTCCTACGCTGGTCGGCACCTGGCTTACCGCTCATCTGATTCTTCAGGTGTGGCTTGGCCACGTGTTGTCTGATGTCCACCTGGCGATTCTGTTGCTCTCGACTGGGTATTGGACAGTGGTGAGCATGGGAATGGTGACGACCATCGGTGCTGGTATCGGGTGGGTGGGGCCTCTCATGCGGATTTCTTTGATCCAAGGTGGACTCAACCTCCTGCTGTCCCTGGCTTTGATATTCCCATTTGGTTACACGGGTGTCTTGATCGGAACCACGGTGGCCCTCATCCTGAGCAATGGGTATCTGTTGGTTCTCTTTTGCCGGGATTTTAAGCGGTCGTGGGGCGACCAGTTACGCCAGGCGGGTGGTATTTTTCTTCTAAACTTTCCTCCGGCCGTCGTTTCGCTGCTTTTCATCGGATGGGCGGCGGGCTGGGTGGGGGAGGCTGAACGTGGACCGGCGTTGCTCGCGCTCGTCAGCTGTATTATTCTGTACGTGACTGTGTATCTCATTACCATTCGTGTGGCCGGTGTTCTTGATCATCACGATCGGGAGCTGCTGAGCGATTATCTTCCAATGGTGCGGGTGCTCGTACGGAAATCCGGATGACACGTTTCTCATGCTGTCCGCTGTGCGGTTCGCAGAAGCTCGGCACCTTGTTTGAGATTGCAGGACAAGGGGTGGACCGGTGCTCAACCTGTTCGCTTGTCCTGCTCAATCCCCAGCCTGCCTGTCCTGACGATCTTCTTTACGCGGAGGGCTATTACCGGGGTGATTGTGCAGTGAAGGAGAGAGGGCAGGAGAATGTGCTCGATCCTGCGCGGATTGTGCGACGGCTCGAAAGTTGCCACGGGATTCTGGATGAGATTGAGCGAGTGCGGGGAGGCAAAGGACGGCTCCTCGACCTAGGATGCGGCCCTGGTTTTCTCTTGAAGGCGGCTCGGGACAGGGGGTGGAAGACCGCGGGAGCGGACGTGTCGAGTTTTGCGACTGCCTACGCCCGGGAACGGTACGGCAGCCAGGAAATTCTGACCGGTCCACTGGAAGAGGTCGTGTTCCCCTTGGAGTCGTTTGATGTGGTGACTCTGCAGCACGTGATCGAACACTTCCGAGATCCAGTGAGGATGGTGCAACGGATCAAGGGCTGGTTGGTTGCAGGCGGCCTGCTATGGATTGAAACTCCGGATATCGACTCTGGAACAGCCAAGCGCGAGGGGAATCACTGGACGCACATAAAGGTGCCGGAGCATCTCTTTTATTTCAGCGAACGGACACTCACGCGGCTTCTTGTCGGGCGGGGATTCGAGGTCTGTTCGGCTCACCGTGAAGTGGAAGGTACAGGGCTCCTCAACGCTGCGTGTGGGAGCATGGACAGGGCCAGGCGATTCTATGAACGGAACAAGGCCAACCCAGTCTTCGGAGTGTTGGTCAGAGCGGCCCGGTATGCGAATGAACTCTACAAGGCAGGAGTGAAGGGTGAATCAGACGTGATCCGCCTTCTTGCGAAAAAGAATCCCCATTGATTAAGGATCCAAGGCTTGATGCATTGGTTGACTTGTATCCGTGGAAGGTATCACTCGCCCTCTTCCGGGCTTTGGAGTGGCGCGGTGTCTATCACTATCAGGCTCTGTGCTCACCTCCTATCCTTGACCTTGGGTGTGGGGACGGTGCGATCCACCATCTTTTCTTGGGAGATGTCGAATCCGTCGGGATCGATGTGGATCCTTCCCCGCTGCCAAAGGCGAAGCTATTCATGAAAAAGGTCGTCCAAGGAGATGCCCGCCATCTTCCCTTCCGGGCAGGGACTTTCGGATCCATCTTAGGCATCTGCGTTGTCGAACACCTTTGGGCTATTGACGCGTGCCTTACGGAAGCGGCTCGGGTACTTCGTCCTGGCGGGACCCTTATCGCCACGGTGCCCAGTTCTAACTGGAAGGCCCTCTATTTCTGGAATAGTGTCCTCTCCACGCTAGGATTCCCTAAACTAGGCCGCAGGATCGTGGACGCCCACGATCAGAGAATGGCACACCTGAATCTGTTCGGACCGGTAGAGTGGACGAAGCGATTTCGGCAGGCTGGCTTTGAGCCGATCGGGTTTGACCCCTTCCTCAGTCCTCGCACCGCTCGGTTCATCACATTCCTGGAATCAATTTTTGAGCAACCATTCCCTTTTCCTGGTTTCTGGACGAACGACGGCACCTTCTATTTTATGTCTGGCGTTTTGCGCCGGATCGGCGGCGAGCGGTTCTGGAAGCGTATCTTTTTGCGGCTTATCACTCTTTTCTACCAGGAGGAGGCTGTACATGATGGGATTGCCGGTGGCACCATTCTTGTAGCTCGAAAAGTAGGGGACTGTGAAAGATAGGCCCGTCAGGAGGCTCATCCGGCTGCTCTCTGCGCTGTCGCAGATCGCGCGAGGACGGATGCCACTGCCTGTTCCAGAGTCAGTCCGCCGGATCGTGGTGTTCCAGATGAGCGGGGTTGGAGATCTGCTCCTTATCACACCGGCGCTCCGGGCTCTCCACCGCTTGTATCCTATGGCCACCATCGACATCGTGACGTACAGAGTCAAGAACGCGGCGTTCCTCTTCCGGTTTCCCTATGTGGGGGAAGGATGCGAATTTCCTCTTTTTGATTTGGAGTTGAGGCGGATTGGGAGCGTGCCGTTCTGGCGGGCCTTGATGAAGCCGATTCGCTTCATGCGGATAACGCCGGTTGATATTTACATCAGCTTCCACCATACCTGGCTTCCCCAATGGTACCTTTTAGAGCTCTGGCTGGCGGTGCGCTCGAAAGCGAGGTTTCGAGTCGGCATCAACCCGGACTATGTGTCCGGCCATGGTGTCTTTGATCGATCCGTCCCGGAGTCGCTCCTGGACGGTCGGCACTACCGGCCGTTTTTCTTGGACGTGGTAGGCCTTCTGGGCGACTGCGGTAAGGATCTTGCCACAGAATGTCCGCTTGAGCCTCAGGAGATTGAAGCGGCACGGAATCGTATCAGGCGAGCGATGCCCACTCGCCACCGCGTGGTCTGTATGCATGTCGGTGCGACGCATTCGGCCCAACTTTGGCCTGTTGACCGATTCATGGAATTGGCAAAGCGGCTCGTGGCGGACGGGTTCGGGATTGTGTTGGTAGGAACACGCGACGAGTACGTTTTCACTGAGCAGGTCGTCGAGGGGCTTCCCCAAGGAAGCTACCTGAATACGACAGGCACTACGGATCTCTTCCAGATGGCGGCCTTAATTGACGTCGCGCACCTTTTTATCGGAAATGACTCAGGGCCTATGCACGTCGCGATCGCACGGCAGCGGCCGACGATCGGCTTGATCGGCCCGGGTCAAATCCGCTACCACCGCTACGAGCCGGATGAGGCCGTGATGCTCCTGAATCCCGTCCCGTTCAACATCCGGGATCAGAAGGACGCCGCCTTTCCCTGGGCCATCACGGTGGATGAGGTCTATGCGGCGGCGAAAGACTTACTGAAATGAGGCTGCTCCTCATCGTCAACGAGTTCCCACCGCAGCAGCTCCGCGGGACCGCCATGGCCACGGCCTCCTTGGCCCAGGCCCTCACCCGGCGCGGGTGGGAGGTGTCAGTGATCGTGGCCCGCTCCGATGGGATCCCGCCAGAAGAAACGGTGGGGCAGGTCCGGGTCCATCGTCTGCGCGTCTGGCCTCTGCCTTTCGCCGGGACGGTGCAGCGACTTCTGCAGATTCTTCTGCTGGCCAGGAAGATCCGTCCCGACCTGGTGCAGGGGCAGGCGGCCTCTTGCGGGCTCTTCGCGGTTATTGTCGGCAGGCTGCTATCGATTCCTGCCATCACCTATATCCAGGGGATGGATTTTCATGAAGCCGGACGGCTTCGCCGGAGGATTGAGGTAGGCCCGGCAATCCGTCACGCCACCAAGACCCTGGCCGTCAGCGATCTCTTCGCGACCGCGATCAGTCCCTACGCCACCGGTCCGGTTGAATCCCTCCCGCATGGCTATCAGCCGGAACGGGTCCTGCCGGAGGTCGAAGAGGCCGCTAGGCTGATGCTGAGAACGACCGGCCCGAACTTGCTGTTTGTCGGACACCTGGAACCGGACAAGGGCGAAACCTACCTCTTACCGGCCATTGGCGCGCTCGCCAAAGACTGGCCAGGGCTGACGCTGCACATGGTCGGCGATGGGCCGCAGCGTGCCGAACTGGAAACCCTCGCCTCCCGGATCGGCATCGCCTCGCTCGTGATGTTCCATGGCTGGCTGTCGCACGCAACTGTTCTGGCCCTGATGCGGCACGTCGATCTGTTCGTGCTCTCGAGCGTGATGGAACCCTTCGGGATCGTGGTGGTGGAAGCGCTCAATGAAGGCTGTCCGGTCGTTGCGACGACGGCCTGCGGCAGCGCGATGGCCGTGGAGCAGGGCCGAAGCGGATTCGTCGTGCCGCCCGCCGACCCAAAAGCCTTGGCCGAGGCGATGCGCACTATCCTCGGGAACCCGGCGTTACAACAGGCCATGCGCCAAGGAGCAAAGAGGGCCGGGGCGAAGTACCGCTGGGACCGGATCGTAGAGCGGTTCGAGCGGGTATACCGGGAAGTGTTGGAGACGCGGTGACGCTCTCGATCCTTATCGTCAGCTTCAACACCAAGGGGTTGCTGGAGCAGTGCCTCCAGTCCATACGTCGCCACCCGCCGTCCGAATCCTACGAAGTCTTCGTCGTGGACAACGGTTCCACGGATGGGAGTCCGGCGCTGGTCACGGAGCAGTTTCCGGAGGTGCGCCTCATTGCCAACTCCGACAATCGAGGGTTCGCTGCCGCCAACAACCAGGCTTTGCCGCTGGCGAAGGGCGAGGTCATTCTTTTCCTCAACTCCGATACCCGCCTGCTACCTGATTCCCTCGGGCCGCTCCTCACTCGACTGAAAGAGCAGCAGGGAGTCGGCATTGTGGGACCCACCGAGCGGCTTGAGGAGGGGACGGCATATCCCACGATCTGCCCGTCCCCGGACCTGTGGTTCCTGTTCCTCACCCACACGGGCCTGCGGCACTATTTCTACACCAACCCCAGGATCAATCCCTACCGGCAGATCTGGGAGCTCGCCCATCGGAGCGGAGAACCGGTGGCGGTGGACTGGCTGTCCGGCGGCTGTCTCATGGCGCGTCGGCGCGTGCTGGAGGAGGTAGGTCCCTTCGATGAAGGGTACTTCTTCTATATGGAAGAGACCGACCTCTGCGAGCGGGCCCGCCGGGCTGGCTGGCGGATCGAGTACGTGCCCAGGGGCGTGATCATCCATCACGGAGGGCAGTCCGAAGGAAAGGTGAGAGGAGGCCTGCTCACTCTCTCGGGGACCCTCGGCGAGCTTCGGTACTTTGCGAAACATCGGCGCGTGGCTGAACTTTTTCTGTTGAAATGTCTCATCCTCGTCGAATTTCTTCTCAAGCTGCTGCTCACGAAACGAAACGATCCACGACGGTGGGCCTATCGGGAGGTTCTTGAATCCGTATTAGGACTCCGGCTAGCACATATTACGAAAGAAGATCTTTGCCGAAGATAAGCGTCGCAATAGTTTCCTATCGAGTCCGCAACTTGCTTGAAGCCTGCTTACGGAGTGTGGACGAAAATGGATTACAGGGAGACATGGAAGTCATCGTGGTGGACAATGCATCGGGCGACGGGACCATTCGGCAATTAAAGCCCTGTTTCCCGAAGGTGCGGTGGGTGGAGAATGCAGAGAACGTAGGTTTCGCCACGGCTGCAAATCAGGCGGTCGCGCTGGCATCTGGGGAGTATCTTCTCATACTGAATCCCGATGCTACGCTGGTGCCTGGTGGTCTTACCCGCCTCTTTGATTTTATCGAGAAGCATCCGGAAGTTGGTGTAGTCGGGCCGCGGTTGCTGCTGTCAGACGGCAGGCCCTACGTCTCCGTGACGTCGTTTCCTACCATTGCCTCAGTCCTGCTTTACGAAACGAGACTTAATCGTGTGTTCACACACTCTCCGATCATCCATCCCTACGCGCGGCACCTCCAACGCGGGGAGCCGTTTCCCGTGGATGCTGTCGAGGGGTCTTGTTTTTTGGTACGCCGAAGCGTTTGGGAAGCAGTGGGAGGATTCGATAACCGCTATTTCTTTGGTTTTGAGGACATGGATTTCGCCTGGCGTGTTCGTCGTGCTGGTTGGGGAATCTGGTTTCATCCGATCCCTGCGGCCGTTCACCATCACTCTGGATCCACTGGCGGGAAGCGGAAGGGAGTTTTGGTTCTTGTTTCCATTGGGCTTGGGCAAATGTACTTTTTGCGCGAACAACAACCGAGCGCCTACGCGATACTGCGTCTGCCGCTCTTTGTGATCTTCACCACAAAATGGATGCTTTGCTTACTTCTCGGCGAGACAGAAAAAAAGATCGCGTTTCGAGAATCGGTGAAGGCGCTGCTGGCACTTCGCCAACCCTGGATCACGGCGGAAGACCTGAGACGGTGGGGATGAGGATCGAATGGATCAAGCATTGGCTCCGCTGGGAAGAGGTGGAACCCCCTCGGGGCTTTGTCGCACGTCTCGTGCGTCGCTATCTCCTCTGGAACAATGACTGGTACGGTTCCCACGCGATTCGCTACCTCCCCATCGCTCGTCTGCTCAAGTTGGTGCCAAATGATAAGTCGCTTCACTTTTTAGAAGTAGGTTCCGCAGATAGAGGCATCGTGCCCTTCCTCAAGAGGCGTGTTATCGCAGTGGATCTCGCCTTTGATCGTGAGGGGCTAAGGCGGACTGGTGCACTGTTGCTTCCTGTCCGGGGGAAGATCGAGCACTTGCCTTTCCCTGACGCCTCGTTTGACGCAGTGCTCGCGGTGGATGTCTTCGAGCACTTGCCAGCTTTTTTGAGGCCGAAGGCCGTACTGGAAATGGTGCGTGTCGCAAGGCGATATGTTGTCATCGCGGTTCCCTGTGGGGAACGGGTGGCTGAAATGGAAATGAAACTTGATCAGTACCACAGGCGGCGGTTCGGTATCTCAAATCGATGGCTTGTCGAACACCAAACGAACGGGCTGCCTAATCTTGCCGAGGTCTGTCAGGTCCTCCGTGTCGCGTCGCCCCAAGGGACACTCAGCGTGATTGGGAATGCCCCGCTCCCGCTCTGGTACGCCCTGGAGGCTTTCGAAATCGCCGTGCCGAGGAATTACTTGAGAAGAATACTGACCGGTTGGCTTGTGAGCCTCGCAAGCCGATGGAACGCGAGAAACCCCTACCGCCGGATCTTTGTGCTGGAGTTGCCAAGGTCAGCCCTCCCGGCGGATGGAGCGTAGAATGCCAAGTCAGGACACGCCGAAGTTCCAATTCATCATGATAGGGATTGTCACAGCTATGGCCTTATGTTTGTTTGCTCTTTTCGCTCTCCTGCACATTCACCAGACGATTTCTCAGGACGATCTGAATTACATGGTCGCAGCCGAAACCCTTCGTGAGACGGGAACCGCCATCCATTACGGGTATGGGGAGCGTATCAAGACCTATTCTCCAGAATTGTATTTGCAGGTTCTGGCAACGGGATTCAGGCTCTTTGGAGTCAGCGAAGCAGTCGCACGCCTTACAGGAATCATGTCGGGGTTGCTGTCCATCGTACTTGTGTTCCTGATCACGAATTCATTCTCTCATGGCACTCGGATCGAGCGTCTGCAGTGGGCGTCAGTGATCAGCCTGTTGTATGCGGTCACACCTGGATTTATTCAAGGCGCCCTCATTCTTGCTATCGATAATACCATTCTTATCCCACCCGTTCTTTTGATGTGTTGGTCCTTCATTAAATATCTCCGACAGCAGAAGATTCACTGGTTCATTCTCACGGCACTTGCAATGATGCTCGCTCTATGGGGTCGAGTGACGACGCCGCCAGTCATCGGCTTTGTGATGAGCGCATACGCCTTAGCTGGCCAGTGGGATTGGAAAAGTAAGTTGAGTGCGATTGGGGCGCTGCTTGTGGGCACCGTCTTGTTTGTTCTCTCCTGGTATTCGTACTGTCTCGTCTTCAACGTGCCGTTCTCCGGACCGTTTGCCTATGCATTCGGCAAATTGATGGGAAAAGGGCACGACATTGAATTCTCGCAAATAGCGCAAAACGTTCTGTACCTGATGCTCTGGGTTGGGTTCTTCACAACGATCTTGTTTCTGGTTGTCGTCAGCGGACGGATGCGAGCATTTTTCAGCGGCGTACAAGGGGGTCCTGAAGACCTGTTTCTGTTGAGTGGCCTGACTCTTGTTATAGGGTACTTCTTTATCGGCGGAGCGATATTTGGCTATCCTAAGTATCAGGTGCCAGCCATCCCGCTTCTCTATATTTTCATCGGAATTGCGCTGTCGAACACTCAGTCAGAGTTGCATTACTGGAGTGCCCAGAAACTAGGCGTTGCGCTCTTTCTGGCTTTGATTGCCTGCGCTCTGCAAATGTGGATAGTCGGTGACTGGATCTATCTCATGCGCTACCAAGTCCGTGCCTCACTGGCGTTTCTGTCGCCATCACTTTCTGAGATCTGGAGAGATGTGAGCCTGAAGGCGGCATTGGTTTGTGCCATCTATGGGTTACTATTCGTAGTTTGTTTTCGATTTTCATCAATGACAGTGGTTGGCATGCTCTGTGCATTGTCCATAGGTTCAAACATCGGCATGGCGGTTCTTCAGGGGAGCGCGAGCTATCATACCGGGTATAACTATGGCGGGCTCGGCACGATCGAAGTGGCAGAGTATGTACGAACCCATGTTCCGGCTGATAGTGTTGTGATTGCACCAAATGAAGTCACGTACTATCTCAAGCTTCCCAATTCTCCTTATTGGCCAGATCCCTTCTGGACGGACACCGAGCAGCTTAAAAGACGTCTGGCTGATCAGAATACATCGGGCTTGGTCTACAGCATTGCCACAAACACCATTCTGCAAATTCAAACCATCACGTCTAATGAGTCTCTCCGAGCGATCTTGCGCAAGAACTACGATCATACGACCGTAGGGACGTATCACGTGTGGATTAGAAAACCTAACAACATGCAAGCCGCCCTTAAGACCATGGACGTTCAATGACATTGAAGATCGAAGGGAACGCGTTGTTGCAAGACGCGATCCAGTGGGAACAACTGCTCCGGTATCCGGAACGTCCTTTTGTGCGCCATCGGTTAGACGCGACTGGACCGCTCAGGCTCGGGCGCACGCTCCTTGCTTCTGGCCACGGTGCAACGGTCTCCATCATTATTCCCACGTTGGATGCGGATCGGGGCGGGTATCTCCCGCGACTGCTCCGCCAGCTGGAGCAGCAGACCTACAAGGGATGGGAACTCTTGCTCGTCTTAGGGGACCGAAGACAGGGGCGCGCGATTAACGCGGCAGCGGCTCTCGCCAAAGGGAATCTTCTCCTGACGTTGGACGATGACACCGAGCTGGGCTGTCGCGACTCGATTGAGCGGTTAGTGGCGGCTGTGGGGTCCGATGGCACAATCGGATTGGCCGGAGGGATGAATGTGATTCCGAAGGACGCTTCCGCTTTCGTCAAACGGGTGATGCGTGAGATACCACGCCGTTCGACGCCAGCAATTACACACATTACCGATTCCGACTTGGCGGAACATCCCATGCTTTTGATCAACAAGGAAGCGTTCTTCCAGGTAGGCGGCGAGAATGAAATGATTCCCCGTGGCCTGGACCCTTATCTCAGGGAGGCGTTTCGCAAGGCCGGTTACCGGGTAGTCGTGGTGCCCGGCGCGGAATACTCCCATCTCCCACCTTCGGCCATGAATGCCCTTATGAAGCAGTTTTATCGAAATGGAAAGGCCGCCGCTTTTGTCAATCGTCATTACCCGCAATGGGCAATCGAAACTCCTTCGACGCATGGCTCTTTTCGGTTGCATGTGGCGTTCCCCTTGCGTGCAGTCCGCTTTCTGTTTCGCCAGGGGTATGCTCTGTTGACGGGGAAGCTGATTTGGTTTTTGTGTGAGGGGGCGTATGCCTTGGGCTTTCTTCACGAGTGGCTGTTTCCTACGGAACAGAGGTGATGGTCGTTGATCACATGACCACCTTTGCCAGTTTCCCCCAGCTGGCCATCGTTATCCCGGCATGGAATGAGAAGGAGAACCTGGAGCTACTGCTTCCGGCGTTAAAGGAGGTGGTTGCCATCATGGGGGTCACAGCGGAATTCGTGGTGGCCGACGGCGGGTCCCGAGATGGAACTCGCGAAGCCGCCGAGCGGCGAGGGGCGCGCGTGGTCGTACAGAAGGAGCCTGGCTACGGGAGCGCACTCCTGGCGGGCTTTGCGGCCACCACAGCTCCGTACATTGTGACGATGGATGCTGACCTGTCCCACCGGCCCGTCTTCCTGGAAGATTTTTGGCGGCAACGCCACGAGGCGGAAGTGTTGATTGCATCCCGCTACGTCTCCGGCGGGCGGGCCGATATGAGCCGTTTTCGAAGGTTGCTGAGCCATATTCTGAACCGCACCTACAGCCGGGTCCTGTCGTTGCCGCTCTGCGATCTGTCCAGCGGGTTCCGCATGTACCATCGCGACGTGCTGATGGGACTCACGCTGGTGGCGCGTGACTTTGACGTGTTGGAAGAGATTCTGATTCGGCTGCATGCGGAAGGATGGCGCGTCCTCGAGATTCCGTTCCATTATATGTCTCGGGGCTCCGGCCGCTCCCACGTCCGGCTCTTCAAGTTTGGATGGGCCTTCGCGAAAACTCTGGTCCGGATGTGGAGACTGCGCAATTCCGTCGCTGCGGCCGATTACGATCACCGGGCCTTCGATAGCCCGATCTGGTTGCAGCGGTACTGGCAGCGAACGCGACACCGGATCGTCCTCGGCTTTCTGGAAGACCGGAAGAGCGTCCTGGACATCGGCTGCGGATCCAGCCGGATCATCCAGGACCTACCCGACGCGGTTGGGCTGGACATCCTCCAACATAAACTACGTTGGCTGAAGCCGCGTCATCGCTTGCTGGTCCGGGCGAGCTGCGACCGGATCCCGTTGCGAACGGGCAGCTTTGCCGCGGTGATTAACTCCGAAGTGATCGAGCATGTCCCGGACTGCCCTGACATCTGGTCGGAGATGTGGCGGGTCCTTCGGCCTGGTGGAATCCTGGTGATCGGAACGCCGGACTACGGCCGCTGGCTCTGGTGGATACTGGAGTGGATCTATGGAAAAGTCCTGCCCGGGGCGTATGCTCATGAGCATATCACGCATTTCATCCGCGACGAACTGGCTCGGCGCTTGCGCGCGGCTGGATACGAGATTCTTGATTGCCAGTACGTGGGCTTTTGCGAGATGATTTTCAAGGCGAGAAAACCGATTTCGTCGTAACCTGAGGGCTGGGAAACACGCCAATGTGCGGGATTTGCGGGTTTAGCGGATTCAGAGACGACGTGCGCCTGAGCCGCATGGTCAGGAGTCTGGTCCATCGGGGACCGGATGATGAGGGCCGCTATGTTGAGGAAACGGTGAGTCTGGCCATGCGGCGGCTGAGCGTCATTGACGTGGCTGGCGGCCGCCAGCCGATCTGGAACGAGACCAGAACGGTGTGCGTGGTGATGAACGGAGAGATCTACAATTTCCAGGAGCTGCGCAACGCTCTCATCACGAAGGGGCATCGGTTTGAGACCAGATGCGACACCGAAGTCCTGGTGCATCTGTATGAGGATTACGGCGAGGCATGCGTCGAGCATCTGCGCGGCATGTTCGCGTTTGCGCTCTGGGATCGTGACCGACAGGTCCTCCTCTTGGCCCGCGACCCGCTGGGGATCAAGCCCTTGTTCTATGCGCACCAGGGTGGTCGGTTCTGGTTCGCCTCGGAGATCAAGGCGCTGCTCGCCGGAGGCGTGGAACGGACGGTCGACGCGCAGGCGCTCTGGCAATACCTGACCTTCCTGTATGTGCCCGCACCCATGACGATCTTCGAAGGCATCCGTCAGCTGCCACCCGGTCATATCCTGACTCTCACGCGAGGCGAGATGCTCGTACGTCGGTACTGGTCGTTGAGGCCTGATCCAAACGCGGTAGGTCTTCGCGCGGAAGAGGCGGAAGAACGACTGCTCGCTCACTTGAAGGAAGCGGTCCGCCTTCACTTGATCAGCGACGTCCCGCTAGGGGTGTTCCTCTCGGGCGGGATGGACTCCACCACCTTGGTGGCTCTGATGCGGACAGTCTCCGACAGCCGGATCCGGACCTTCACGATCGGGTATGGAGGTGCGGACGAGACCTATAATGAGCTGACATTTGCGCGTCTGGTCGCGGAGCGATTTGGCACTGACCATCATGAAGAGATCCTCGAGCCCAAGGCAGTCGATCTGTTGCCGCGCATCATTCAGGCCTTCGACGTCCCGTTTGGCGACTCATCCGCGATTCCCAACTACCTCGTCTCCCAGGTCGCCCGTCGCACTGTCACCGTGGCTCTGGCGGGGCACGGGGGGGACGAACTGTTCGGCGGGTATCCACGATACCTGGGGCAGCGCGTCGGAGCGCTGTACGACCGGCTCCCTTCCGGCCTCCGTCGCGGCCTGGCTTCGGCAAGCCGATGGATCCCGGAATCGGTTCACTCCGACAACTGGCCGGGACGGGTCCGCCGGTTTCTGGGAGCGGGAAACCTTCCCGCGGATGAACGCTACCTTCGCTGGATTACCTTTCTCCCGCCGGAATGGGGTGAGAATGCGCTGACACCGGAGACCCGTGCACGCGCGGGACCGACCAAGCCTGAGTACGCCTATGGACAAGTGTACTGGGCATGGGAGAACTCCGATCCTGCTGAACGCGCAATGGCTCTGGATGTTCAGACCTATCTGCCTGACGATCTCCTGGTGTTGGGAGACCGCATGAGCATGGCGCATTCGCTGGAGGTCCGGGTCCCGTTTTGCGACCACGTCGTGGTCCAGTTTGCCCTGGGCCTTCCAGCGCGTGATCGGTTCCGCAACGGACGGTTGAAGTCGTTCTTTAAGCAGACGCTCGCGCCCTGCCTCCCGCCGGAAATTTTGGCACGGTCCAAGCAGGGATTCATGGTCCCGCTGCCGCGCTGGTTCAACGCCGATCTGAAGGAGATGGTCCGTGAGCTTCTCTCCGAGGAAACCGTCCGCCAGCGGGGATACGTCCGATATCCCTATGTCCGGTGGTTGCTGGAGGAGCACGCGTCGGGCCGGCGGAATCTGAAGGACCAGATCTATGCGCTCTTGGCGTTGGAGATCTGGCAGCGGGTGTGTGTGGAGGCCCGCCCCGTGTGAAGGTCCTGTTGCTGGCCGAAGTTTCCGTCGCTAACATCAGCGGAGGCGCGGAGAGGGTCCTGCACCAACAGGCGCTGGGTCTTGCCACCAAAGGGCATGCGGTGCGCGTGCTCACGCGCATGCCCGTGGAGGGAGATCCATCGCGCGTTGAGGTAGGCGGGATTACGGAGATTCGCTTCGCTGTCAACCGACGTAATGCCGCCTCCTTTTTCTTTTCCACGCTTCGAAATATCAAACACGCATGGTCCGCCCTCGTCCGCGAGTGGGTCCCCGACGTGATCGTGGCGTACCAGGCATTGCCGGCCCTGGCGGTTCATGGGCGTCGCTTGCGGATTCCTGTGGTGTATTTGTGCCTGTCATTGGCGCACGAGGAGTTTGAGACGCGGAATAATCCTCGGGGCGGCATAACAGGGAAGATCTGGCACCGGGTCTTGTCCCTGTCGAGGCGCTGGACCGAGCGCACGGTGGTCAGCCGCGCGCAGCGCCTCATCGTGTTGAGCGAGTTTATGCGACGCCGGGTGCTCGATTGCCACCGAGTGATGGCCGACCGTATTCGCATGGTGCCAGGCGGCGTCGATAGCGAAGTCTTTTCACCTTGCCGAGACCGCCGGTCAATCCGGGCCGCTCTCGGCCTGGAAGAAGACGCCTTCATCCTGCTCACGGTCCGCAATCTGGTTCCTCGGATGGGACTCAGCGAACTCATCCATGCCATGCCGCGTCTGCGAAAAGAGATTCACGGGCTCCTTTTGCTGGTAGGTGGAAGCGGACCGCTCAGGTCCGAATTGGAAGCGCAAGTGAAAAAGTTGGCGCTAGACGGATGTGTCCGGCTCATCGGGTTTATCCCGGAAGCCAAGCTGCCGGACTATTACCGAGCGGCCGACCTCTTCGTTTTGCCCACGGCCCAACTGGAAGGATTCGGACTCGTCACGGTCGAGGCGCTGGCTTCAGGGACTCCCGTGTTCGGGACTCCTATCGGCGCGACCGAAGAGATTTTGGGCAAGCTGGACCACTCCCTTGTCGCGAAGGGATCGGATACTGAGTCACTGGCCGCCGGGATCGCTGCTCTACACCGGCGGTTCACAACCGACCCGGCTTGGCGCGGTCGGCTTGCGGAGGCAGGCCGTGCCCTGGTGTTGCGTGACTACACTTGGTCGCGACACTGTGAGCAACTCGAGATAGTGCTTTCGGAAGTTCTCAACAGTTCTTCAAGGAGCAATTCTTGATGGTTGACCTTCCCCGTCAAGACCGCCGCATCAGCGTCATGCATATCATTACTCGCCTTGATCGTGGAGGATCCGCTCGGAGCACGTTTCTGACGGCGATTGGGCATGACAAGGCGAAGTATTCCGTTGGTCTTGTGTACGGATGTCCGAAGACGATATCCGCTAACGATGCTGCGTCGTTGCACGCCGACCTGCAGGTGCTCCGCCAGGTTGGGGTGTCGGTCTTCGACGTGCCAACGTTGATTCGAGAAACTAACCCGGTGTCTGATGCGCGGGCAACGTTTGCGCTGTGGCGGTTATTGCGCCGCGCACGTCCGTCGGTTGTGCATACCCATACCTCGAAAGCTGGGGCAGTGGGACGTCTCGCCGCCATGCTGGCTGGCGTCCCTGTGGTGATTCATACGCCGCACGGGCATATTTTTTATGGCTACTACGGAACGGTTGCGAGTGTGATCATTCGCCTGCTTGAACGGCTTCTGGCAACAATAACCGACCGGATTGTGACACTGACAGATCGTGGAGCAGAGGAGCACGTTCGATTTCATATCGCTGGCCCGGAGAAGTTCGTGACGATTCATAGCGGAATCGACCTTGCGTTGTTTCGATCAGTGCGGGTGGACCCCGCGATCAAGCGGAAGGAACTGGGCATTCCACCAGAAGGGCCGATCGTCGGGACGGTTGGTCGACTGGTTCCGATCAAAGGCCTGGAGTGGCTCCTTAAAGCTGTCCCGCGGGTCCTGGTTGAATTTCCACAAGCTTGTTTCATCATCATTGGTGATGGGCCGATGCTCGACGAGCTCAAGGAGTTGGCGGCGGAGTTGGGAATCAGCCCGCGCGTGATGTTCCTGGGCACGCGCTCTGATATACCGGAATGTCTGGTGGCCCTGGACATCTTCGTCCTCCCCTCGCTGAACGAGGGTATGGGGCGAGCCGTGGTCGAAGCGATGGCGGTGGGCTGCTCCGTCGTTGCAACGCGTGTAGGCGGCATCCCGGACATCGTCGCGGATGGGTCGATCGGGCTGTTGGTGCCGCCTCGGGACGACCGGGCGCTGGCCGAGGCCATACTCACTTTGCTGCAGGATCACTCTCGCCGGGCCGCGTACGGCGAAGCGGCGAGACGGCGCGTCGATGGACGATTTGACGTCGAAACGATGGTGCGCAACATTGAACGACTCTACGATGAAGTCTGGCAGGAGAAGCACCTCGCAACGTAAACCGCTTCGGCGCGGCAGCTGTGTCGCGCTGGCGGGGTTACTGTGGATCGCGGTGGCGGAAGCCGGCGAGCCCGGGCAAGCCTGGCGGCCTATCACGACGGTGCTCCACGTCCATAGCGACATGAGCACAGGCGGAGACTCGATCGAGTCACTCGTCACGCAAGCACGCTCCTACGGGATCGAGGCCATTATCCTGACCGACAACTTCCTCCTTCGCTACGAGTACGGACTCTTTCCTTTGCGCGGGTTGATCCGCCGGACGGTCACGCTGCCATCAATCATGAGCGCCGGGGTCGAGCGGTACTTTGAGTCGATCCGCGAGGTCAACCGCCGCCATCCCGACGTACTGGTAGTCCTTGGCATGGAAGTGGTGCCCCACTATTACTGGACGGGTTCGCTCTTCGGGAAGGACCTCACGATGCACGACTCGCAGAAGAATATTCTGGTCGTGGGCCTTCCGGCTGAGACCGACTACGAACGGCTGCCGGTAGCGGGTAACTACGCGGCCTACGAATATGGGTGGTCGACTGTGCTCTGGCTGTCACCGGCCTTGTTGGTTGCCCCGGCGCTGTGGTTGCTCAACCGCCGGGTTGAACGGAAGATTAGGGTTGGGTGGACATTGATGGTCGTGCGAAAGCGGCAGGTAGGCCCTGGTGTGGCCTTGCTGATCGTGGCCGGCCTCCTGTTGTTCAACAATTACCCGTTCGGTCGACCGCCCTTTGACATGTACCAGGACGGAAACGGGCTGCAGCCCCATCAACGCCTGATCCAGTATGTCCGCGAGCGTGGCGGGCTGACCGTGTGGTCCATGCCGGAAGTGAGGGATTTCAACAGTTACGGTTTCGGAAGGCTGGGGTTCGTCACGATTAAGACCGATCCGTACCCTGACGCGCTCCTGCGAACAACCGACTACACGGCGTTCGGCGCGCTCTACGAGGATATGATCACAATGACCGACGTTGGAGGCGCCTGGGATGCCGTGCTAGGGGAATACATACGTGGCCGCCGGCCATCCCCTACCTGGGGGGTCGGCGAGACTGCCTATCATGGGAGCGGCCAAGGCGGCAAGCAATTATTCGATGTAGAGACGATCCTGTGGGTGAAGGAACGGACACCTGCGGCGCTGCTGGACGCGATGTCCAACGGTCGGATGTATACAACGCTGAAGTCCAAGGAATACAGATTGATTTTGAACGAGTTTACGCTCATCTCCGAGACGACCGGCGAACCGGCGATATCGGGGCAGACGTTACGAGCCCCTGCGTCGTCACCTATCCAGGTTCGTCTGGCCGTCTCCAGCGACGATGGCCGTTCACGCCAGGTTCCTGTCCTGGTCATACGGTCCGGCCAGCTCATGAAAGCGGGAACTGAAACGGTGCCCTTGACGTTGACGCTCCGCGACACGGCGCCGGCGGCCGGTGAGATGTCCTACTATCGGCTGATGATCGATACGGGTGACCATACGACTGTCAGCAATCCGATTTTCATCCGCGGTGAGTGACCGTTTGGCGTGAAGGGCAAACCGGTGCGTGTCGCGATCCATCAACCCCAGTATTTGCCCTGGTTGGGTTATCTTGATAAACTAGACCGGGCGGATCTCTTTGTGTTCCTGGACACCGTCCAGTTCAAGAAGAACGAATGGCAGAACCGCAATCGCATCAGGACAGCGCAGGGCTGGCAGTATCTGACCGTGCCGGTCCTCCACGAGTTTCTCCAGCGCCTGGACCAGGTCCAGATCAACACCCAGACCGACTGGCGCCGCAAGCACCAGACCGCGTTGGAGACCCATTACCGGAAGGCGCCGCATTATGACCGGTATGCGCCGGCGTTTCATGCCCTCTACAGCCAGGCCTGGGAGCGCTTGGCTCCGCTCAACATGGAGGTCATCCGCGTATTGACCGAGTCGTTTGGGATTACGACGAGGCTTGTCGAGGCGAGCCAGTTCACCGCCCGGGACGACCAGACGGGCCGGTTAGTGGACCTGTGCAAGGCGCTCGGTGCTGATCGCTACCTTGCCGGAGACGGCGGGCGCGCCTACATGAACCTCGCCGAATTTGAAGCGGCAGGGATCACGGTGGAGTTCCAGGAGTTCACTCACCCCGAGTACGCCCAGGTCTACACGCCTTTCATCACCGGGATGTCGGCCATTGACTTGCTGTTCAATTGCGGGCGAGATGGCATTGAGCTGCTGAGAAAATCGCGCAGGAGCAGGGGATGAACATCTTAGCATTAGGTGCCCATCCGGACGATATCGAAATTGGCTGTGGGGGAACCTTGTTGAAATACGCGCGCGCGGGCCATGGGGTGTATCTCATGGTCCTGACGGAAGGAGCCCAGGGGGGGAGCGCGAAAGTGCGGAGGGACGAGCAGCTCACTTCATGCCGGATCCTGGGTGCCAAGGAGGTCTTCTGGGGAGGATACCAGGACACCGAGGTCCCCGTTACCCGGCAGGCCATCCAGCAGATCGAGGATATTGTCAAGAAAATCGACCCGGCGTTCATCTTCGTCAATTACTTTGACGATACGCACCAAGACCATCGTCACCTGGCCACCTGCACCGTGACCGCCACCCGCTACACACGCAACGTTTTGTTCTACGAGACCCCCACGACCCAGAATTTCTCGCCGACGGTCTATGTCGACATTGATGGACTCCTGGAGGAAAAGGTGCGATCCCTGGAAGCTCATGCGTCGCAGGTCCGGAAGACCAACGTCGAAGGGCTCAGCATCCTGGAAGTCGCGCGCTCCTCAGCGCACTTCCGCGGCATCCAGGGACGCGTGAGAGCCGCGGAAGCGTTCGTCCCGTTGCGGCTGTTCATCAATATAGGCGCCGACCTCGTGTGAGCGAGCCGTTCATCCCCCATTCCCGCCCGGCACTGGGCGAGCCCGAAGCCAAGGCTGTGGCCGAGGTCGTTCGCGGCGGGTGGATCGCCCAGGGCCGCCAGGTGGAGGCCTTCGAGCAAGCTATGGCGAAGGTCACCGGGCAGGCACAGGGAGTGGCTGTCAGTTCGGGCACGGCGGCGCTCTACCTGGCGTTCATGGCGCTGGGGATTGGCTCCGATGACGAGGTGGTGTTCCCCTCCTACGTCTGTACCGCGCTGTGGCACGCGGTACGTCTGACCGGCGCGACGCCGGTCCTAGTGGACATCGAGCCTGCCACGTATCAGGCTTCTCCGCAGGCTGTGGCGCGCGCTCTCACTCGCCGCACCAAGGCAGTGATCATCCCGCACATGTTTGGGCTCCCCGTCGATGTCATGACCTTGAAGAGCCATGAGATTCCCATCATCGAAGACTGCGCTCAGGCCCTGGGCGTGACCGTTCGCGGCACGCCGGTCGGCGGCTCGGGCGAGCTGGCGATCTGCTCGTTCTACGCAACGAAGCTGTTGACGGCCGGAGAGGGTGGCATGATCCTAGGGCGCGATGAATCGCTCGTCGGCCGCGTCCGTGCTGTCCGCCAGTACGACCAGCAGGACACGCTTGATCAGGCCTTCAACTACAAGATGACGGACATACAAGCCGCCCTCGGTCTCTGTCAGGTGGCCCGTTTGGAGAGTTTTCTGGCGCGGCGGCGGACGATTGCCGCGCGCTATCATGAGGCCGTCCGCCAGGCAGGCCTGACGCCGCCGTGGGTGCCGGCTGGGCTGGAGCACGGGTACTTTCGCTACGTCGTCCGGCTGCCTAACCCAGTTGGCCCGGCGCTGGAGCGGGGCCGCAGACTTGGCGTCGGATGCCAGCCTCCGGTCTACCGTCCGATTCACAGCTATCTGGGTCTGTCTGGTTTCTCTGAGACGGACGCTGCGTGGGAACGAGCTCTCTCCATTCCGCTCTATCCTGCGTTGACCGATCACGAAGTTGATCGTGTCGTCAGCGCCCTGCCGGCGATCTTGGCTGGCTAAACGTGACTGGGAATGTTCCTACAGGGGAGAGTCAACGCGTGACGATTGGCACGGTCGTTTCCCTTACGACTGCTCTGGGCGCTAGCCTACTGTTGCTTCCACCAGTCCAGACGCAGTTTTACACGGTTGGCTTTCGTTGGCTGTACGTGTTGCTGGTCTCCTACCTGGTGGCTGTTGCGCTGACACCGCTCATCCGACACATGGCCGTCCGGGTCGGTGCTGTAGACCATCCTTCCTCGCGGAAGATCCATGAGTCTTCCACGCCGTTGCTAGGAGGGGTGGCGGTGTATCTTGCGTTTCTCATCGCGATCCTGGCTAACACGGCCGGGTTGGAGGCGCCGCTGGTCTTGCACGAAGGCATGCTGGGAGTGCTCGCCGGGGGCACACTGCTCCTCTTGGTCGGCGTCCTGGACGATATCAGGTACGTTCCGGCTACGGCCAAGCTGGTAGTCCAGCTCGTCGCAGCGGCGATCGTCATCTGGGCCGGCAAGCTCCTGACCTTTTTCCCGCATGGACTCTGGGGTGATGCGCTCAATGTGCTGCTGACAGTGCTGTGGATTGTCGGCATTACTAATGCGTTCAATTTCTTCGATGGGATGGACGGGTTGGCTACGGGTCTGGCGATCATCACCGCGTTCTTTCTCGGGATCGTCGCGTTCCAAACCAACCAGCCTACCCTGGGCTGGGTCGCCGTTGCGCTGGTCGGGGCCGGCCTGGGCTTTCTTCCCTATAACTTCAGGACCAAGGCTTCTGCGACGATTTTCCTGGGAGATGCCGGCAGCACGTTCCTGGGCTTCACCCTGGCCTGTCTGGCCGTCAAAGGGAATTGGGCCGATCAGAATCCCATCGTGTCCGTCAGTACGCCCATCTTGATTTTCGGCGTCCTCATCTATGATATGGTCCATACCACGGTCGAGCGGATTTATCTGGGAAAGGTCAGGACAGTGAAGGGGTACTTGGAGTATGTCGGGAAGGACCACATGCACCATCGCCTGGAGCGGGTCTTGGGCAGCCGCACGGAGACGGTGTCCATCATCTTCCTGCTGAGCATCTCCCTCGGGCTGGCCGGGGTCGTCCTGCGGAACGCCCGCACAGTGGACGCGCTGTTCCTTCTGCTCCAGGCCACGATCATCGTGGTAGTCGTGTCGATTCTCGAGCGCCGCGGACGGAGCGCATGAGCCGGATGGCACCGCCGCGGGTCATCTTCTTCGACGCGGCTGACACCCTCTTCCACGTGAAAGGGTCAGTCGGCGAGGTGTACCTTAGCCTGGCCCGCAAGTACGGCGTCACGGCCGACCGTGACATAATCCAACAGGCCTTCGCCAAGGCGTTCAACGCCGCCCCGCCGCCGGTGTTCGCCGTGCAGGACCAACAGGAGATCAAGTCATGCGAGCGGCTCTGGTGGTTCGACGTGGTCCATCACGTCTTTTATCGGGCCGGGATGTTCGAGGGCTTCGACGAGTACTTCGAGGAAGTTTTCGCCTATTTCTCAAGGCCGGATGCCTGGGAACTGTACGAGGACACCGTGTCGACCCTTTCCGAGTTGGAGGCGCTGGAAATCGACCTTGGCATCGTGTCGAATTTCGACTCGCGACTCTATGAGATCCTCGTCGGTTTGGGCATCGATCGTTTCTTTGAGAGCGTGACGATCTCGAGTTTCGCTGGCGCTGCCAAACCGTCCCCCATGATCTTTCAACGCGCGCTGCAGAAGCACGGCGTGACGGCACATGAGGCGCTGCACATCGGGAACAGCCTACGGGATGATGCCCGGGCCGCCGCGGCGGCGGGACTCCGGGGCGTGCTCTTGAACCGTCATGGCAGGGAGGCAATCCCACCGGATGTGGTGGCGATCAAGAGCCTGAGCGATGTGCTGACGCTCGTGGGCGAGCGTCAAAAAGGCTAGCGACTGCCTTGCAGCGATCGGCGAGTTTGGGCATGATGGGGTGGGTAGTCTAGGGGGCGTGTGCGTCAGATGAAAGTCCTGATGGTCGGAGCAGGAGCGGTGGGGGGCTACTTCGGAGCCCGCCTTGTGAAGGCCGGGGTGGACTGCGCGTTCCTGTTGCGCCCCAGGACGCTCGCCGCGGTCAAGCAGAAGGGCTTGACCGTCCATAGCGTGGACCAATCCTTCACGGTTAATCCGATCGTCAGCAGCGATCCCCGCGATCTGCCCAAGGCCGATCTCGTGATCCTTTCCGTCAAGCGCTACGATCTGGACGAAGTCATTGAGCAGCTCCGGCCGGTTCTCTTCGCCCACACGACTGTGCTCACCTTGCAGAACGGGGTTGACGCGGAGGCGCGTATCTTGGAACTCGTGCCGAATTCCCGCCTGTTCGGCGGGGTCGCCTATACCTATGCCAAGATCGCCGAACCTGGCGTCATCGAGCATTATAAGAGAGGGAGTGTGGCGATCGGGGCGTGGGGGCAAACGGTGTCTACGGAACCTCCGCAGAAGGAACAACCCGACATCCAGGCCGCGCCGGTCAAGGGCACGTTCGCCAAGCTCGGGGAGATGCTGCGACAGACGACCGGTGTAACCGCACCCCGCGAGCCGACGACTGCTGTCGCCAATCTGGCGACCATCAAAGCCCTCTTTGATCAGGCGAGCATTCCCTGTCAGGTCGTCGCGGACATACGGCGGACGAAGTGGGAAAAGATGTGCTGGAACGTGGCCTTCAACCCGTTGACCGTCCTGCTCAACGACCGTGTGTCGAAGGCCCTCGCGCACCCGGAGATGCACGCCATGATCAAGCTGCTCGTCGGGGAAGCGGTCGCGGTTGCCCTGGCCGAGGGGGTGGAGCTCGATCCCGACATTGCGGACAAGGTCGTTCAGTGGTCCCAGGAAATCCGCGACATTCACACCTCCATGTACGACGACTGGAAAGCCGGCCGGCGCACGGAGATCGACTTCCTCAACGGCTATCTCGTCCGGCGCGGGAGGGAGCGGGGTGTTCCAGCGCCTGTCAACGAGGCGGTGTGCGCCCTGATCAAGACCATCACCGAACCAGCCCCACTGGGGCCGACGCTTCTGCGGATCGACGGCGCGGTCATCCAGCCGCTTGTCTTCGATCTCGACGCGCTCTCCAAGCTCCCAGCGAGTGAACAGGTGCCGGACGTGTCGGTCGAGGATCCTAGAGTGCGGGGACAGGGCGTGCGGATCCGGGCGCTGTTAAATGTTGCGACCTGCAAGATCGGAGCGGACCACGTGACCTTCTACTCAGCCGATGGTCAATACGCCGCCAGCCTCCATCTCAAGGAGGCAGCCGAGTCTGGCATACTGATTTACAAACTGGATGGGCGCCCGTTGCGCCGTGAGGAGGGGGGACCCTTCCGCCTGATCACCCCGTCCTTGGGCGACTGGTGTGCCAGCGTGAAGGGCATGACGCGCATCGAGTTTACCGTCGGGCCCGGCAAAGACACGCGCCCCGAGGGCAGCCACGCCTAGCGGTCTGTTTTCCCGACCCATGGCGACCGTCTATGTAAGCAGGCGCCTCCCAGATCCGGTCATGGCCGAATTGGCCCGGCGCTTCACCCTCATTGGACAGCCCCACGATCGCCCGGCGACACGCGAGGAACTGCTCGAGGCGGCGTCCCAGGCCGATGCACTCGCGGTGGCCTTGACGGAGCACGTCGATGCCGACGTGCTGGACAGAGCTCCGCGTCTGAAAGTCGTAGCTGTCTACGCCGTTGGCTACGACAACGTGGACGTCGCCGCCGCGACGCGACGCGGTATCGTCGTCACCAATACCCCAGATGTCCTGACGGAGACGACGGCCGACCTGGCATGGGCCTTGATTCTTGCGGTGACCCGGCGGATTCCGGAGGCTGACCGGTTGGTGCGCGAAGGGCGATGGGAGGGCTGGGCTCCGGCGCAACTGCTTGGCGCGGACGTGTTTGGCAAGACGCTGGGCATCATCGGGATGGGGCGGATCGGGCGTGCAGTCGCCCGGCGCGCGGCGGGGTTCGGGATGGCGGTCCTCTACTATACACAGCATCCTCTCCGCCATGAAGAGGAGGTGGAGTGGCACGCGAAGCATCTCCCCTTGCTGCAGGTGCTGCAGGGGGCGGACATCGTGACGATCCATACCCCGTTGACTGATTCCACGCGGGGACTGATCGGCAAGGCCGAACTCGCGGTGATGCGTCGCTCAGCTTATCTCATCAATACTGCACGCGGAGCGATAGTGGATGAAGCGGCACTGGCCGAGGCTCTGGAGCAGGGACGGTTGGCGGGCGCCGGCCTTGATGTGTATCAACATGAGCCACGCGTCCATCCCCGCTTGCTGGCGCTCCCCAACACCGTGCTCTTGCCACACATCGGGTCCGCGACCACAGAAACTAGGATGAAGATGGGTCTGATGGTGGCGGACAACATCACCGCGGTGCTCGAAGGGCGGAAGGTGCCCCACCGCGTGAATTGACAAGCCGGAACCCCCGTGGTCTAATCCGCGGTATGGATCTCTTCGGTAAAGTCCCGCTGATCGAAATTCCGATCCTGATCACGGCGGACCAGAAGACTTGGCTGGAAACGCTGGTCAAGAAGGGCAAGATCGCGGTCCCGCCCGGCGGGACTCTCCCTGAAGGGTCCGTCATCTCCATTTTCATGCGGACCCTCTTGTGGAACTCGGAAGAGCAACGGCAGTCTCTGGTGATGGTTCCGGAAGAGATCCAGAAGAAGATGTGTGAGGGCAAGGGCCTGGTTGCAACCAAGATCCAGGTCTCGGTGGATCAGAAAACCTGGCTTGACAAAGCGGCAGCGTCCAGCAAGGTCTCGCTGCCTCTCGGCGACTCGCCCAGTTCCCTCTTCACCCGCGTCCTGCTCGAGAACGCGATGGAGCAGCAGAAGGCCCTCGAACGAGCCGATCCCTGGGCAGATGACGATGAAGAATGAGGGCAGGCGATAGCGACTTATCCGGTCGGGGCCGCGTCGCGTCGCGGTACTGGCCGGCCTTCCTCCAGGTCGAGCAAGTCGATCCACGTCACGATATCGGTACGTGAGGGAGCGATGGCATCACGCGTTTTCTTGAAATACGCCCACTGCACCTCGTCTTCCGGCCCCCGCTCCAGCATCTGCTTGTTCCAGATCTCGATTTGTTTCTTCGAGCGGGGGCGTGCGTGGATGGCCAGCCATTCCAGAATGAGCTCGTCGGTGCGGCTCTTGGCCGCGTAAGCGAAATCCTGTTCACTGACTTCTAGGAACGACAGGAGCGCCTTGTCGAGTGGGCAGGGATAGATGTAAGGGCCGTTCACCCCGGCCTCCCGGGCGCGGGCCTTATCGACCATCCGGGCCAAGTGCACGTAGCCGCCGAGCAGTTCCCCGGAGCTTCTGGGATATTCCTTGGTGAGGTCGTTCGGTCGCGGGCGCTGGATGCGACCCATGGTCGTGTCGAGCGTGTTGCCCTTCATCTCGCCCCCGGTGGAGCCGGGAATGTTCAGCGACATGGGTGAATCTCCTACAGCAGGCGGTGGTTCGCGAAGGTCAGGGTCTTGACCAAGACAGCACCGTTTTCCGCCGAGATGATGCGGCGCGAGGCCGGCAAGTCCGCGTGGCCGACCCGCACGTGCGAATCGGTGAAGCTTTCAACGTTGGCCAGTCGGCCGTCCTGCGGGTTGAAGTAATAGACGGTGTAGCGTGTGGTCAAGTACTTCTCGTCGGCCGTGATCGCGCTGTCCTCGACGTTGATGGTGAACTTGATCGGTCCCATGGTGCGGTTGATCTGCGTGATGCGGTCGTCTTTCACGCGATAATGGGACTGCAGGCTGTCGTGTATCCGGATGGTCTGCCCCAGCGGGTGGGCGGCGCTTCGGTCCAGGGTGAGGACGCTTTTCCCGTCCGATTGGTCGAAGGTTCGGTGGGCGCGATGGACGGCGATCATGCTGATGGTTCCGGTCGCCCACTTCTGGACTTCCGCATCCGGCAGGGACACCGTCACATCCTGAGCGGATTTCACGGTTACCGTCCCGGTGAATTCTTTGCCGTCTACGTTGACAGTCAGATCTGCTGAGAATCCGTTGACGTCAGCCGGCCAACGGGCCGTCTTCTCGAATGCTCGCCGCAACAGTTCGCGGGCTTCAGGATTGTCTTGGGCGTCGGTCTGGCATGCCTCCTTGTTATACATCATGGTCATAGACGACCTCCTTGAGTCAGGTGATATTGGACGGGCGTTGCCTTCGCCGATGGTCTCATCATTATTATTATAGAGACCCGTCGGCGGTTCGTCCAGTTTTGTGGCCGTCCAAGGTGCCAGCGGGCATCCAGCGTAAAAATACATAGTAATTCTTACATCATACTATTCAAAACAACGATCGGATTATCGCATGTGACTAATAAAATACACGATTTGTTCTTCATTTGTTTTTAATAAGTTGGAGACTTTTCCTCAAGCAAAACAGCCTTTTCTACGTAAGATTTTTCATAGACCACTTTCGTTTTATGGTAACATATGGTTTCTTGGTGTTATTTAAGGGAAAGCCTGAGGATTCGACGTTATGAAGAAGGTGCCAAGACAGAGAGTTAAACTGAGGATGCATAAGGCCCAGAAGGACGGGCATAAGAAGACGAGAGCGGTTGTCAGCATGGCGACCAAGGCAGGGGAAGCTCCCAGACATGCCCGGTTGGGCGAACGGACCAAGGGACAGTCTGCGCTTGCGACGACTGTGGCAGAAGACGAACTCGAAGAGCGCCGTCGTCTGTTTGCCAGAGCTCGGAAAGGCGACAAAGGAGCCGTGGCCAAAATTTATGAGCTGTATGGCGCTCGTATCTACACATCGGCGCAAGTCAAGGAAGCCCAACCAAACGGGTTTACCGTCCCGGCCTCATCGGTGCGGAAACGGGTTCGAACCGCCTGAGAGGCAGCCGCCCTTCGAGGTTCAGCGGGGCGGTTCCCATCTACACAACGCGACCTGAGAGTGACGGGGCTGGTGGGCTGAGGGAGCCCGCCGGCCCTTCGGCGTTTCAGGGTCCGAGGGTGGTCTTGATCGATGAAAGAACGAGATCCCGAGAAGCTCAAGTTGCTGCATGAACGGTTCCGTGATGTGTGCCTGGTCGAAAAAGAGGTCTGGAAGGAGCTGTTCATGCCTCGTGACGTGCCAGGGGAGGGCGTCCGCCTGACCAATATCCAGGATCGCTACGAGGTGGTCATCGAGAATCCGGCGGTCGAAGCGGTCTTGGAGGCCAACATCCCTCTGGGAGCCAAGGCCTTGGATGCTGCCATCTCGGAATACAAGGACGCCATCAGCTTCATCAAGAAGGGCTGACGCGCGGGGTGCCTACTGGACGGCGACGCGCAAGCCTCCATCGGCCAGGATAGCGGCGATCTGCTCGCAGGTCGGAAGGGGACCTTCATACACTGCTGCCGATCCAGTATGGTCAATCCGGTAGGCGAGTTCAAAGGCATGGGTGGGGGTCATCTTGGGGACGGCCCGGCAGAGCAGGTCGATCACTTGCTGGTAAGTATGGCAGTCGCAATTGTACACAATGACCCGGGCTTCCAGGTCATCCCCAGTCAGGGTGCTCGATTCTTCAACCGTTTGAGGAATCGGGGCTGTCGGCAGCACGGCCATCCGGTGACCTCCCGGCTTTCATTGTAGCAAAGCTGCTGCCTGCCACGAAAGCAGACGCCTACTGGCGTAAGAGGAACGTCTGCTGAGCGATCCGATCCCGTGTCTTCATGCGTTGGAGAAGACGGTCGTGTGCGCCAGAATCGGTGATCGCGTCGAATCCGTATTGCTGGCACAGTTGAATCGTGTACCAGAGCGAGGCGGAGGTTTTCACCAGCATCAGCCCGTATTCCAGAGCGATGGCCCGTTCAGGGTCCAGTCTCAGCCTTGACATTTGCCGGACCTCCGCCAGGGTGACCGGCCATTCCGTCCACGATGCGCGCAACCACGGCGTAAGCGCGGTGTTTTCTGGAACAAGGCCGCGTTGGAAGCGGACATCATTCCGAACGGCGAGGTGGAAGATCTCACGCCATTCGCGGTCTTTCAAATCGCGGTCGATCCGACGGTCCATCTCCGGGCTGAGTGGTCCACTGACGTTGTGGCCTTGAACGATCCGGCCTTGTTGCATGAGCTCGGCATGGTAATCGCCCATACGGTCCGGAGCGGCTGTCGTGCCACTGGTCGGGGTCAATTGCAAGGCCATGTAGTCACGGAAGTGGACAGTGTCGTACCGGGTCAAGAAGCGCTCTAGGCTTTCGGGCGAGCAGAGATGGAACGGATAGTAGAATCCCAGACGGCCGGTCACTTCCGAAGGCCGCAATACCGGGCGACCCCATTACGATACCGCAGCCAGTGTTCCAGGCTTTCCTGCATGGTGTCGAGAATGAGCTGCTGATCGGCGGCCCCTAGCGAATAGTCCAGGACCGTCTTCCAGGCCGTTTGGCGATGGCCGGGTTCGACCATGAGGTGGACCCGGATGAGGTCCAAGTATTTGGGATCAACCCCGTGGTTCTGCACCAGGGGATGCTTGCGAACAATCTCTTCGATCTGCTCGGCGTCCCTTGGCGGGGAGGGGTGGAGGACTTCCTGGCGGTCATGGACGCTTCCCTCGACGAAAATGGTCACGACTGCGAGCGCGGTCAACCAGTCGCCTTCACTGGTAGTCTTGTCCAGCCACTCACGGTATGCCCGGCTTTCCGCCAGAAGGCTGACGTCGCGGAAGTGTGCACGCTCGAACCCCAAGCCGAGCATCATGGTCAGAAAGAGATCAGGATGGGATTGGCCGAGGGAGAGGCCGCCGGTGTCCTCTTCATAGATGTTGCGGGCCAGTTCGCTGCGGACGGGACGAGGCGGGTTCTTCCCATGGATCCGGCTCAGGAAGACCGGGAAGTCCCTGACGTACACCGCGTACTCTTGCCGAAAGTGTGTTTCGAGCTGGGCCTTGGTGATCTGGGGACCGCAGAAATGCGGCCAGGCCCAGTGGTCTTTCCGATCCATGATCGCCATCAGCTTTTCGCGGAACTGGTCGCTAGACAAGGGCTTCATAGTGTTCTCCATTGCATTGCCATCACCGACTCGATAGAATCCGCTCTTCGATGGAACCTGTCACTCTTCAAAGCACGGAAGACATCTTCAAGTTACTCGTCGAGGTGTCGCTGAAAGGCAAGGGCCTGACTGCCGAGTGCCTCCTCGACAAAGTCCTGGATGAAGGATTCACGGAACCCATCTACCTCTCGGCCACCGGCGAAGATCCCGACGCCTATTACCAGGGCAAGCCCAATGCCTGGGCGGTGTATCAGATCCGTGAATGGAAGCGCGTCATGATGATCTCCGGCGGCCCCGGAAAGGAGCGGCGCGTCCAGATCACGGAAACCCCCTGATAGTCAATGTTGCATTTTGCGCTACTCAGGGCCTAGAATCAAACATGACCAAGCTCCTAGCGCCCCGTGACGAAAACGAGCTGGTGCTCATCACGAGCCTTCTGAAAGGTGACGGGATTGATTTTCTCGTTCAGAACGAGTACTTCGGCGGCCTGTACCCCGGGCTCAACATCTTTCCGTTTAACGAGCGGGTCATTCTCGTCGCTGAAGCCGACTTCGATCGCGCATCGCTGCTGGCGCGTGATTTCCTCGAATCCATAGAGGTCGAGCCCAGGCAGGAAGGGCAGGCCGGGTAAGGACGCGGTCAGTACCATCCGCCGACCAAGGCGTCTTCTTCGAAGTAGAGATAGCGGTGCTTGACGGTAGCGCTGTCGATCCAATCCTCGAAGACCCACAGTTCGCGGCGCACGCCGGTGTCGGTGTAGGTCACGTCAATTTTGTACGGAGAGCCCCAGCTCTTCAGGACCTGCTCTCGACTCATGCCCACCACGACCCGCTTCTGGGCGATGGCTTCTTCCAAGGTAGAATACTTGTAGTACGGAAGGATGCGCCACGTGAACATCCCAAGGAGGATCATCCCGAGGAGCACGTACAAGGTCACGCGCACAGAGCGCCGGCACAGGTAGGGGACATCCTTCAGGTCGAGCGCATGCGGAGTTGTCATGGCAGTAATCTAACAGCGTGTCCTCGGCAGGGTCAAGCGCCCCGGCTCTGTGATCCCGCGTATGTACGTTGAAGTCGAGTCCAATTCCAACTGTGGCAACTCGGTGTTCCTCCGCTTCCGCGAACTGGGCTTAGCGCGTCCGGTCGGTCAGGTGCGGGTGTACGACCGCGTTTCGACGGGGGAGTGGTGCCGGGTGACCGGCTGGCAGGAGGATGCGTCGTCGCCGCTCTGCCCGGCCGTGGCCCAGCCCGTCGAAGACTCGGGCGCTGGCGTCGTCTATCTGGTGTCGGGGGGCAATTGGGGCATCCGGTTGAAGCCGCTCGACCCGAATGAGGCCTGGAGCTTGGAGAACCCGCGGCAATGGGGTGAAGCCTATCTGCTCCTGGCGGACCGTCGCGATGTGCGGTTCGCCGACGAAATTGGCTGAGTTACGGCGCGTATCGGGGGAGGGGGATCTTCTTCTTGGGAGGTTCGGGGGGAGGCGGGAGCGAGGCGGCCTTTGAGGAGTAGGGGTTGAGCATCGCTTCGTGCGTCAGCTTGTAATGGTCTTTGATGAGCTCGAGACTGTCAACCGCGATCTCGACACGGTTCACATTCTCGCTCAAGGTAATGCGGGGAGGAAAAGGCTCGGCTGCGTACAGACGGTATGAGAGCGACCAGGAGTAATCTTCCTTGTTCCGTTCCTTCACCAGGCGGAGCGCCTCCTTGGACGTTTCGTTCTGGAGCATGATGATGAACAGGTTCGACCGGTAGGCCGGGGCGTCGTCGGCCAGGGAAGGCTTGAATTCGGGGATGAGCTTCGGGACGTCCTTCAGCGGGACCGCGAGCGGGACGGCGACCGGGCCTTCGACGGCGCCCGTGAGCGGATCGGGGCTCAAGAACTCGATGTCCACCAGTTTGACGATGAGGGTGGGGGTGTCGGAATTGGGCTTCTCCTCTTTGGCGTACTGGAACGAGTACCGCACATGGGTCTTGTCCCGGACGTAGAGATAGACGTCCTCGCC